>JAEEGJ010029975.1_pt1 | contig 10683 bp, 7 predicted proteins | sample 8958761 | NCBI WGS metagenome assembly JAEEGJ01 (sample SAMN16246546, study PRJNA631951) | gut metagenome | biome: gut microbiome; feature: rumen; material: RS-attached | host: Bos | place: Iran: Karaj | collected 2018-10
AAGAATGAGTGTTGGAAAGCTTGTCAAGCATCAGTTCCACCGCAACCTTACTCATTTCTTTCATGCTGACTCTGAAAGTGGTAAGTTCGGGTCTTGATACCGTGGCGAAAATATAATCGTCAAAACCCACAACCGATACGTCATCGGGCACCTTATAGCCCTTGGAGTGAAGGCTGTTGATAAGGTGATAAGCCACTTCGTCGCAGTTACATACGAAGGCATCCGGCATATCCGTCGGAAGTTTGACTTCCACAAAATAGCCTCTGTCATCTCTGTCCTTCAGTATATAGTCCTCCCGTACGGGTATGTTGTTTTGCAAAAGACCTTTTAAGTAGCCTAAGTACCTGTCCATAATGGAATTGGTGGCATTGACGGTGCCTACGAAGGCTATTTTCTTGTGGCCCTTTTTAATCAGATAATTGGTAAGCATGTGAGAGCCGTAAACATTGTCGCTTACCACGCTGTCAAGGTTGTCATCCGGCGCATAATTGTCCACATAAACGCATGGAGTGGACATTGAAAGAACGCACTTCATGCAAGACTCCGTCAGGGGGCCCATGGCAATGATACCGTCAAGATGCCCTGCCGTAACACTCATGGGAAGCGAACCGTCCGCTTCATCTCTGTGAGTCAGTATTTCCAGGGTGCATGTGTGTCCGGCCCGGCCGAACTCAATGGCTATATTTTGGAACAGCTTTGAATAAAAAGCCGAGTCGGATATAAAGGTCTGGGATACTATAACTCCCACGTTATAGTGCTTCTCTCTGCGATTCGAGGTATATTGATACCCCATCCTGTCTGCAGTTTTAAGTATCAGTTCTCTTACGGAGTCGCTGACTCCTTCTTTGCCGGATATAGCCTTTGATACCGAGACAGCGCTCAGGTTAAGTTCTTTGGCGATATCCCTCATGGTAACGTCTTTGCTCATCGCTCACCGTTAAACGGGGCATGCCAGAATAATGGTCATGTCACCGGAAAAATCAGTTATCCTGTGTCCGTTGGGAATTATAAAGCTGCTGCCGCACTTAACGGCTATTCCGTCTGCCGTTCCGCTTCCCTCCACACAGGCCGCAATATAGAAAGGTGCATCGCCCATGTCAAAAGAAAGCTTGTAATCTACTTTTGCCTTGCTGACTTTAAAGTATTCACATCCGTATAATGTTTCAACGCCCTTGTTATCGCCGGTGGCCCATATCGCATCATCGGTACTGTCCATGGAAACAACATCAAGCGCCTTTTTAATGTGAAGTTCTCTTTTACTTCCGTCAACTATACGGTCATAATCGTAGAATCGGTAAGTAATATCTGAGTTTTGCTGAATTTCAAGCACCATGGTACCGCCCTTAATGGCATGAAGGGTACCGGGCTCAATCTTCACGAAATCACCCTTTTTAATGCTCTTTACATTTATCAGGTTGTCAAAATCTCCGGCATCGACCTTTGCCTTTAATTCATCTTTGGTAGTAGCGTTATGTCCTATTACAACCTTACCGTCGTCGGTGGTATCCATAACATACCAGCATTCCTTTTTGCCCAAAGAACCGTTTTCGTGAATCTTGGCGTAGCCGTCGGAAGGGTGTACCTGTATGGATAAGTCTTCTTTGGCATCGATGATTTTTAAAAGAAGGGGAAATCTGTCACAATTGTAGTGACCGAAAAGTTCGGGTTTCTCCTCCCAGAGTTTCGAAAGAGTCTCTCCTTCGGTCCCACAGGTAAGGCAGATGCTTTCGCTTCCGGGCTGAGCGCTAATGGCCCAACACTCTCCTATATGATCTACATCGGTGCATGTATTTGTATCATCTTTGTAGATGTCTTTTAATCTGCTCCCGCCCCATACTTTTTCTTTGAAAACCGGGCGAAAGAACATAAGTCTTTTATTGGTCATTTATATATATCTCCGTTGATTGCATAATTACAATGCGGAATAAATTAATCATGGCTTAAGGGCCGCAATAACCGACACAAGATAGAAGGGCACACACTGACAGCCGCCCTCGATTATGGATATTTTTACCTTTCTTACCTTTCTTTCGCCATGCAAAAGAAGGGGCACCGTGCAAAGGCAATCGCCCCAGTCCTCGGTAAAATTGGCATCAAGAGTAACCGCATGCTCCGTATCGTCGTCCACCACCGCAACAGCTATGGGGGCAGGCTTTTTGACAGTCTTTATGTACTGGACGCAAAGACTTTCGCACTCTGCCTCGAACTCTATTGAGTCTCCCGCATTTCGGGCCGTAAAACCGTTCCCGTAGACAGAGTGTATGTCCGTTTTGGGAGTGTCGTCCTTGGCAAAGCCTTTTAATACAGGCTCGGCACTGAGGGCACAAAGCTTGTGGGCTGTCTCAAAAGTATTATGGGTCAGAGGTTTGGGAAGTACGGATATATCTTCATACTCCGAACCCTTGAGAGTAACGGTCTTGTATATGTCTTCAAGCGCCTTGATAATAAGGCCTGCCACAAGGCTGTGACCGTAATCATTGGGATGAAGTCCGTCAGGTGATACCTCTGTATATGCCATATCTCCCACCTCTATGAGAGGACAGATTGAATGTTTCACCGATACCGTAGGCACATCGTAGTGCTTTTCTACCTGAAGGTGGATGCTCTCGGCGCTCTCGCTGTTATCGTAGCGGGCGTTGTTAAGAAGCATAAGCGCAGGCTTATAATCGGTATCCAAAATGTGGCGCACAAGTCCTTCAAAGGTTTCTTTGTAATATGCCGTCGGGCCGTCGTTGACACAGAATTCTGTCAATATAAAATCGGGGCGATGCAAAAGAACATGCTCGTCCACTCTTGCCGCTCCGTTGTCTGAGCCTGTACCTCCCACACCCGCATTCACATAAGTGACCTCCGAACGATTAAAGGTCTTCTGCCACCATTCATATACTCTGTAGGCATAGCAGGTCTTGTCCGATGATGCCAGCGAACCGTGAGTAATGGAGCCTCCCAAAAATGCTACTGTTATGGGTTCTCCCTTCATGGCCCGGGCCATTACCTTCTTAATTCTTGCAGTGTCGCCTTTGTTAAGAAAGCCTTTTTTATAATTAATGTCAGTCATTTCTATTCCGCATAATGCATTCGTTTTAAATTGCTGTTTCGCTTCGAATGCATGGTAAAACACAGTATGAATAAACTTCACACCGTAATCCGATATTCGGGGCCGCCTTTTACGCGGCCCCTTATAATTTATCTTCTTCCTATTTCCGTATCGGAAGCTGTGAGAACCGAGTTCTCTTTAATGTAATCCACTACCGCGTCTATCTCGGTAAAAGCAAGGCCTACATAGCTGTCTGCACAGCCGTAGTATAAAGCGATTCTGCCGGTCTTCGGATCGTGAATGGTGGCGCAGGGGAAACATACATTGGGAACAAAGCCTCTCTCCTCATACCACTCTTCGGGAGTAAGTAAGAAGTTGGTGCAACGATACTTAACAATTGAAGGATTGTCGATATCAAGGATAGCTCCTCCGATTGAATATACGAAACCGTTACAGGTTGAACTTACTCCGTGGTAGAACAAAAGCCAGCCTTCACTTGTCTCAATGGGGGCTGCGCCTCCGCCGATTTTAACGGACTCCCACCATTCGTTGCCTCTGCCCATTACATGACGATGATGTCCCCAGTATTCCATATCGGGGCTTTCACTTAAGAAAATGTCGCCAAAGGGTGTATGTCCCGAGTCTGAGGGACGAGACAGCAATACGAACTTATTGTTTATTTTTCTCGGGAACAATACCGCATTCCTGTTAAAGGGAATGAAGGGGTTCTCGATTCTGGTAAATGTCTTAAAGTCCTTGGTTTTGGCAATTCCGATGGCTGCGCCGTAAAAGTCGCCGCACCAGATGATGTAATAGGTGTCTTCCACCTTAACAAGTCTGGGATCGTAAGCGTATACGGGCATGAAGGGTTCTCCCTTCTCATCCACAAACTGTACTTTTTCTTTTTCAAATTCCCAGTTAATGGCATCCTTGGAGCGTCCAAGATACACATAGGGAACACCGTTAGTCTGTTCTCCGCGGAACACTCCTATGAAGCCGTCTTCAAAGGGCATAACCGCACTGTTAAAAATTCTGGCAACGCCCTCTACGGGATTTCTGCCGATTATGGGATTGTTGTTATATCTCCATACAGGAGCACCTTTAAGATCTGCAGGTCTGTCCTGCCAGGGCATATTTGAAACCTCGGGTGCATTAAGAATTTTAACCTTGCTCATGATTACTTTATCCTTTCAAACATATGATTTGGTGTAAATATTTTTAATATTTACTTAAAGAATGCATCAATTCCGTCCTGAACCTGCTGTTTGTAGGTTTCCTGGAACTGTGCGGGAGTCATTTCTCCCTTTAAAAGTGCATTGAAATCGTACTCAACGTTCATGGACTGCCAGAGGTCGAACTCAGTGTGAAGACCGCAGTCATTCATTACTTCAAAGTTCGCATTCTGAAGTTCGGGGGTTTTGGCCGTAACGCCGTACCACCAGTTAAGAGTTGCTCTGTCATCTCTTATGGAGGTGTCGCCGTCAAACCAGTTCCAATAGTCATATAAGAAATCAATAACGAGCTTGGGCTCCTGAACGTTTGCGGGAATGATGTAGTATTCGCCTGATGTAGCGTTTTTGCCGGCATTTGTGTCCTTGTTGCCGGAAGGTCCTACGGGCCAGCGCACATATGCTACGTCAAAAGGAAGGGTGTAACCCACTTCGTTGTTGTAGTCATAGTCTTCGCCGTCGGATGCAATCCATGCTGCCATGGGGAAGAATCCGCACTTGCCTTCTCTGTAGGCCTTTCTGTTGGTCTCGTGAGGCTCGCCTTCAAAGTCATAGGGAGCACATACGTTGTAAGTAATATACATGTCCTGAAGCATCTTTAAAGCTTCGCCCACGGGAGCGCTGGTAAGAGTTTCTGTGGTGCCGGAAGCTATGGTGGCTCCGTTAGACATCATAAGATTTTCAAACACTTCACCGCCGGCATATCCGTCAAATCCGTACTGGTCAATCTGACCGTCGCCGTCTGTATCCTGAGTAAGAGCCTTGCAGTACTCAATGAACTTGTCCCAAGTCCATTCGCCTTTTTCGTACAGCTTTCTGGGATCTTCAAGGCCGTTTTCTTCAAGCATCTGCATGTTAAAGCCCAAAGGATAGGTAGCTTCTACCTGAGACTGAGCTTCCACTCTCTTAATGATGCATGCCTTACCGTCGCCAAGGTCGAGATAACTCATAATCTTCTGATCCTTGAAAAGGTCATGGTCTTCGGGAAGAACGGTCTTTAAGTCAAGTGCGAGTCCGTTCATCTGAGCGGGAATCGCAAAGCTCGTCTCTACAAGGTAAATATCGCAGTCGGGAGAACCTGCAAGAATCGAGGTATTGATGGATTCTTTGACACCTGTGTAGGTGATGTTGTCCCACTGGAATGTAATGTTGTATTTATCTTCAAGTTTCTTAACGTTGTCCCATTTTAACTGGTAAACTTTTCTGTTAAATTCCTTGGTGGCTTTGGTCTCTTCATCGTCGCCTTCGGCTTCCTGAGCGTTGGCCCAGTCGGAAGCTTCATCCATGGATTCGTTGGAGCTGTCATAATACTGAACCCACCATGTTCCGATGGAAATGTTTTCGTTATGACCTTCTTTGGCCTTTAATTCTTTCTTGCCACAAGCGGCCAAAGAAAGAGACATTACAGCACAAAGTGCCAAAGCCGTTATTTTTTTGATTCGTCTCATATAATTTTATATCCTCCCATTACTTTTGTCCAATGCTAACGGAATATACTTCCCAAGCCGAGGAAGCCTCACACTGCATCATTGCACCCCAGGTGGATTTGTCTTCGCCGCAAAGGGCTTCAATCTGCTCATAGGTTACGTAGCATACGCTTCCGTCGCATATAGCGGGATCTTCCGTTCCTGCCTGACCTACTCTCATCCAGCCTGCGGTTGCCCAGGGCATTACAAGCCACATTGTTCCGTCTTCGGACTTATAGGAAATCTTGACTACGCTTCCGGGTACCAGCGCATTAAGGATTTCTTCGGGCATTTCATAACCGTTCTGAGCCCATGCATCAGCCGAGCATGCAAATCCGGGGAATTCCACAAGGCCCTTAAGTGCGGGTGCGCCTTCGGAGAAAGAACCAATCTCTACGGAATATACTTCCCAGGCGGATGATGCTTCACACTGCATCATTGCGCCCCAGGTTGCCTTGTCTTCGCCGCAAAGGGCTTCAATCTGCTCGTAGGTCACCTGTGCAATGGACTTAGAGTCGTTAATGTAAGCTCCGCCGTTGTCGGCTACTCTCATCCAGCCTGCTTCTGCCCAGGGCATTACAAGCCACATGGTTCCGTCTTCGGATTTGTACTCAATTTCCACTACGCTGCTGGGTTCAAGAGCGTTAACAATCTCTTCGGGCATTTCAAAACCGTTCTGTGCCCATGCGTCGCCCGAGCATGCAAATCCCGCAAACTCAACCACATTTTCAAGTGTTGCAAGGTTGCTCCTGTCGGGGCCCGCTTCTTCTGCGGATACCAGTGCATTGGTATCTACGGACATAAGGTTTCCTGCGGAATCCTTAAAAGAAATTGCCTCAATGGCAAGTGTGGACAGTGCCGAACCTGAAGTGTCACCTTCGGTAAGTACAAGATAGTTGCCCGCACATGCTTCTTTCTTGAATTCAACAACTATTTTCTTGGGATTCTTTTTCTCAAGGTATATGGACCAGTCTGTGGTCTCGTCTTCATTGTTCTCGCCAAGGAACGCATGAATCTTGCCGCCTACTGCCTTAAATGTTTTGTCGGGTATTGATTCAAGTGTAAACTCTACACTTTTAACCCTTGAAATATTGTCCCCCAAAAGTGCATCCATCTGAATCTTTGCATAGATGTTTCCTGACTCGGGAGCGGATACCAAAAGTGCATCCCTTTCTCCCACCTTGCCGATGGCAAAACCTGCTTCTTTGGCTGCGGGATTTACGGACTTATCGGAGCCTACGAAACCGTAAAGGCCGTCCTTAAAGTCAATACTTACCTCACTGTCAAAAGAAAACTCTTCTTCCGCCACGGGTGTCTGTTCTTCAACAGGTGCTTCTTCTTTGCCACAGGCAGCCATTGAAAGAACCATGATTCCTGCAAGAACGCAGGCACAAAGTTTGTGTCTTTTCAACTTTTCCATCCTCCTTTTATTAAAAGTTGACAGCGTGACTCAGCCGACGATTCCGCTTCGTTCTACGCCTTCTATAAAGTATTTCTGAAGCACGAGGTACATGATGAGAATAGGAAGCAAGGCAAGTATGATGCCGGCATCCACGTAAAGCTGCTGGATGGAAGGCTCCAGAATCTTGTCCTGATTGGCGATTACAGCCGCAAGGCTTGATATCTTCTTACTGATCACCACGTCCTCACTGATCAGAAATAGCTTCGCAAAAAAAGTGTCGTTAAACTGCCATACAAGGGAGAACACCGTAACGGTTACAACCGCGGGAAGGGCATTTCTTAGCATAATGAAAAAGTATGTATACCACATGCCGCAGCCGTCCACGAGTGCCGCCTCCTCGATTTCTTTGGGCAGTCCTCTGAAAAACTGATTGAATATGTAGATGTACAGTCCGCTTCGCACTCCGCATCCCAGCACCGTCATAACGTACATGGGAACGGTGGTGCCCATAAGTCCAAGGTTCATAAATGTCATGTACCAGGGAAGCATGACCGTGTGGGTGGGAATGACTATCATGATTACCACACAGCCAAAGAGCAGACCCTTGAATTTAAAGTTAAATCTGGCAAATCCGTAGCCTACCATGGAGCATACAAAGAGCTGAATAAGCGTAAGCGAAACGGTATAAAGAAGGTCTTTGCCTATGGTCTTAAAATATGAGAGCCGCTCAAGCACAAGGCTGTACTTTTCAAGCGTGGGTGCCTTCGGAAAAATAAAAACCATGGGATCCACCGCATCCTTTGTGGAGGATATGGAATTAACCACCATACCGATGACAGGGGATACTATTACGTAACCCACGCCTATCAAAATCATGGCTCTGAAGATTTTAAGCACCAGTCCTTTAATGTCTGAGAGAATCTTTTTTATTTCGTCTTTGTTGTTAAGAAGCGTTCGCATACGCACAATGAAACCCATTTCTGCTCCTTTTTGTCTTGCCTAGTTGTAATAGAATGTTCTTTTTTGAATGAACCTGCACACCAGTATGAGTATCAGGCAGGTGACCACCGTACTTACGATGCTTATTACCGAACTTAAGCCGTAATTGAATTCCGTAAAGGCCACATCGTATGCAAGATTGACCACTTCACTTTCCGTGAAACTGTCCACTATCGTGTAAACCACATTAGTAATAATGTGAGGCATTACCATGGGGAAGGTTACCTTCCAGAAAGTCTCGTAAGCCGTGGCTCCTTCGATTTTGGCAACCTCATACATGGAGCCCGGTATCGACTGAAGCGCCGCAATAAAGATGATTATCTGCACTCCGCTTGCGGCTATGATGTCATTGATTCTGGTAACCGCTGTAGACAGGTACGTAAGAATCTTGTCGGGTATTCCGAGCCGCAGAAACATATCCAGCAAAAAATCAATATCAAAGGCTATTGCCGAGGCCATATCGGCGGTTTCTTTTACCTGTGTGGATACACCGCCCTGCATCATCTGTCTTGAAAGGTCCATGGCTGCCGTAACCGCACCGGAATTAAGGATTACGGGTAAAAAGAAAATCGCTCTTATGATTGAACGTCCTTTAAACTTTCTGTTTAACAGCATTGCCATAAACAGGCTGAAAAAGATGATTAACGGCACATCCACCAGCATGTTGAGCACCGAGCTTGTAAGCACCTGTTTAAAGCTTCCGTGAACCCTGAATGCGTAATTAAAGTTTTCAAGCCCCGCAAAGCTTAAGGTGTAACTGCCTCTTACCGCATCCATCTTCAATGTGCTTAAGGAAAACCTTGCGGTCATGAACATGCTTCGCAAATAAAAGATGCAGAAACCCACAAACCACGGAAGAATAAAGAGATATCCCATGAGGCTTCTTTTCTTTTGAAGAGTAAGTTTGGCTCTATTCTTCATTTATCTGCCCTCCTTAAGGTATCCCCCGGCGGGAACGGTTAATCCGTCTGCCGTTACGTCTTTGTCCGTGTAATTTACGTAAATTGTCACTCCGTTATCGTATGAAACCTTCTTCACTCCGTCCTCAAGAGTCTCATGCTCAACCATGAAGGCTCCCGTTACGGAAGATAAAACATCGCTTACCTCAAGGTACATATCCGCCGCGCTTTCTTTCCACACATCATAGGTGGTGGAATAGTATCTGCTGAGGGATGTGTTCTTAAGCATGTTGGACTCTTCATAAGTGAATACGTAATGAGGAGCCGCGCCGGTCTCAATCATAAGGAGCTTTAAATAATTCATTCTGTCGCTGTCGCAGAAATTGATAAGGGGCGACGAGTAATCGATGCATCCGTGGATCAGCATCTCGTAGAAAGGAACCGTCTCATCCGTTATGTAATAATCCGAAGCTTCAAGGGGCGCATTTATAATGTCCTTTACGTAGGCAAAAGAATAATCATTGGCCTCGCTTGCAAGAATCGGAATTTCTTTTTCTTTAATCATTTCAAAGGCCCCAAGGTTAATGTCCAAAGCCTCTTCCCTGTTAATAATCTCCGTACGCTTCTTGTCGGAAGATAGGGTATTGGCCATATCCCGCAAGGACACTCCGTACACGGGAAGCTTGGTAAACCTGTTCGTAAACGCCTTCATGTATCTTGGCAGAAACTTTGGAGACAAAAAGTTGTAGCGTGTCTCTAAATATCCGAGACTTGCGTTGTTTGAAAGGGTTGTGGGGTTAATCTGTCCGAAGCTTACCGCATAACCTGCACCGTAATATCTGGAGCTCTCAGCCGGATAGTTGTAGCCCTTAGCCGTAAAGGGAACCTTATTGACCATTGCGTCCGCATAAAGTCTTCCGCCGGCGTTATTTACCGCTTCGTTGAGTGAAGCCAGTCCTTTTTTGCCTCCGAGGGCGCCTTCCACATGAATCCTGTCTATGGGATTGTGGTAGTAGCCGTCGTTAAACCATCCCTGAAGGTTAATCACCTGATTGGAAATTCCAAGTTCCTTTAAGTCCCCGGATATAAGTTCCGCTTCCTTGAAAGTTGTGGCTGCCGCAGTCTTTAAATACTGGGCTCCCATTATGTGGGCGGTCTCCTGAACGCCCGTTATCACATCCATGTAGAAAGGAAGTTCGGACTCTTCTTTTTTAGTAAGAACTCCCTCATCCGTAAGTCTGTTTCTGTAATATGCGCAAAGGCCGTTGTAGCCCGTATATTCGTCGGTTAAGAAGCTGTAGCGGACCTTTAAGTCAACATTGATAAGGTCTGACTCAAGTACAAACACGTCCGTGGATGAATTTCCAAACATCTTAAGATTGTCTGCCGTTCTTAACACAAAAGAAGGAAACGCATAGTTGTACTGCGAATAATTGCCGGATATTCCCGCGGTAAGCACGCACAAAGAAGCGGAATCCTCTATTGTTGCAAGAATGCTTCTCTTTTCTTCGCATATTCCGTACAAAGCAAGCCTTGCGACAGTGGAATTCTCCGTTGTGGTATAGCTTGCGGACACGGGGTCGATGTCGTATATGTACTGGGAATAATTGGCTTCGCCGAGTTTGCCGTTGTTAAAATGAATGAGGGAACC
>JAEEGJ010029976.1_pt1 | contig 10683 bp, 5 predicted proteins | sample 8958761 | NCBI WGS metagenome assembly JAEEGJ01 (sample SAMN16246546, study PRJNA631951) | gut metagenome | biome: gut microbiome; feature: rumen; material: RS-attached | host: Bos | place: Iran: Karaj | collected 2018-10
ATCGAGATCTACGCCCTCACCCTCCTCGACGCACTCCCGGGTTAGAACAGCTATACCATCTCAGCCTCGGCCAACCCGAGCAACGGTGGCACGGTGAATGGTGGAGGCACATACAACTATGGAGACAACTGCACCTTGACAGCCACGGCCAACACAGGCTACACCTTCACGAACTGGACGAAGAATGGCACAATTGTCTCGACCAATTCGATCTACAGTTTCACAGTGACTGAAGATGCAAGCTATGTGGCCAACTTCGAGTTGAACAGCTACACCATCACAGCCACTGCCAACCCGACAGAAGGTGGTATTGTGACCGGCGCAGGCACCTACAACCACGGCAGCACCTGCACATTGACAGCCACCGCCAACATCGGATACACTTTCATTAACTGGACAAAGAACGGCACAGTCGTCTCAACCAGCGCCATCTATAGTTTCACAGTGACAAGTAGCGGCACATATGTTGCCAACTTCGAGTTGAACAGCTATACCATCACAGTAATTGCCAACCCGACTGAGGGCGGTACAGTTACCGGAGCAGGCACTTACAACCACGGTGCGACAGCAATCCTGATGGCTACTGCCAACACTGGATACACATTCACCAACTGGACAAAGAACGGCATAGTCGTCTCGACCAACCCGACCTACAGTTTCACTGTGACTGAAGACGTAAGTTATGTGGCCAATTTCGAGTTGAACAGCTACACCATTACAGTCACTGCCAACCCGACAGAAGGTGGTACCGTAACAGGAGCAGGCAGCTACAACCACGGTGCAACAGCAACCCTAATGGCCACTGCCAACACTGGATACACATTCACCAACTGGACAAAGAACGGCACAGTCGTTTCATCCAGCGCCATCTACAGCTTCACTGTGACTGGCAGCGGCACCTACGTGGCAAACTTCAACCGGAACACTTACACCATTTCCGCATCAGCCAACCCAACAGAAGGCGGCACGGTTAGTGGAGCAGGCACCTACAATTACGGCGCGACAGCAACTCTGATGGCCACAGCCAACACAGGCTACAATTTCATGAACTGGACGAAGGACGGAATGGTGGTCTCGACCAATCCGACCTACAGTTTCACAGTGACCGAAGACGTTGAATTAGTGGCGAACTTCACCAGTGATTCAGGCGGTTACTATTGGACGGTCAATGTTAACCAGTATCCGAATACCATGACTGCAATAGGTGTCATCTTGATTGACGATGTTGAACAAATGACGAACGCCTTGGAACTTGGGGCCTTTTGCGGTACCGAATGTCGTGGACGTGAGAGACTCGCCTACATCTCGCAAATGGACCGTTATATGCTGTTCCTCACCATGTACGGCGACAATGGCGACGAGCTTAATTTCCGTCTTTATGACCATGCTCTCGGACAAGAGCTTGACGTAATCTGCACAAACTCGGTGACCTTTGCTACCAACAACACCTTGGGTACGGTTGTCAGCCCATACGAGTTCAGCTTCATGGAAGGCATTCAGACCCAGACCTCTTCACTGCCGGAAGGCTGGTCTTGGTGGAGCACTTATATTGAACAGGATGGCATCGACGGCCTGACACAGTTGGAGAACAGCCTGGGTGAAAACGGCGTGATGATCAAATCGCAGTCGGAAGGTTTCACCAGCCGTTACGGTGATTACTGGTTTGGCCTGCTGAACAGTATCAACAATGAATCATCTTATCTTGTGCAGACTTCTGGCAGCTGCGATGTGTCGTTGACGGGTCATGTGGCAGTACCTTCGGAGCATCCTATCACCCTGTTGCCGGGCTGGACCTGGATAGGCTATCCCAACAATACGGCGATGAGCGTCAGTACGGCCTTGTCGAATTTGAACCCGAGCGAGAATGACATGTTGAAGGCGCAGGAAAGCTTCTCGGTGTATTATCCGAGCATCGGCTGGTTCGGCAGCCTGCAGACGATTATGCCAGGCATGGGTCTGATGTATGAGTCGCACAATACCTCTTCTGTTACCCTGACTTATTCCAATCCGACCCGTACCGATGATTTGGCAGAAAATGTCACGGCAAGGACCAACCATTGGAATCCAGATGTGTATGCTTACCCCAACAATATGAACGTGATGGCGGTGGTGGAAGTCAACGGTGAAGAACTCCAGTCGGAGGACTACGAGTTGGCTGCCTTCGCTAACGGCGAGTGCCGAGGCAGTGCGAAACTGATGTATGTGGAGCAGTTGCACCGCTACATGGCCTTCCTGACCCTGCACGGCGATGACGAGGCGGAGTTGAGTTTTGGCCTCTATGACAATGCGACGGGCATGACAGCCTACAAGTCGGATGCGCGTCTCATCTTCGCTGCCAATGCCGTAGTGGGCAGTCCCGACAATCCAATGGTGGTCAGCTTCAGCGACATAACGGGCATCGACAGTTTCGGTGGCACCTTGCATGTCTTCCCAAATCCTGTGGAACGCGGTAGCATGATTACCATCGGCACAGTGGAGGAAAGCGACGAGGTGCGTGTGGAAATCATGAACGCCGTAGGCGCGGTGCTGTCCACCGAAACCTCAACGAAACTTCCTGCCAACATAAAGGCTCCAGAGGTCCCAGGTGTCTATATGCTGAGAATCACCTCGAAGGGAAGGGGCATCAGATATGTGAAACTGATTGTTAGTTGATGTAAAATGACGATTATTAACCCATAGAAACATGAAGAAGTTTTTGTTTTTGGCAGTGTTGTTGGCATTTGCCTTCCGTGCCAATGCCTATCATTGGACGGTGAACCCCAACCAATATCCCAATACCATGACGGCTATTGCTGTCATCCAGATTGACGGTGTGGAGCAGATGGTGAACACCTTGGAAGTCGGTGCCTTTTGCGGTGACGAATGCCGAGGCCGTGAAATACCCGTATATATCGAACAAATGGGCCGGTATTATCTGTTTCTGACCATGTATGGAGTGGAAGGTGACCAACTTACCTTTCGACTATATGACCATGTGCTCAATCAGGAGTTTGATGGCACTTGTTCTAACGTGGAGTCCTTTGTGACGAATGGAACCTTAGGTTCGCCTGTAAGCCCCTACATCTTTGAGTTTGTGAGTGCTACAGTCAACTACACCATCACCGCCACTGCCGACCCAGTTGAAGGCGGCACGGTGAGTGGCGCCGGAACCTACCAGAGTGGCAGCACCTGCACCCTCACAGCCACCGCTAACACAGGCTATGAATTCACCAACTGGACAAAAGACGGCATAGAGGTCTCTACTAGTGCCATCTACAACTTCACCGTGACCGAAGACGCAAGTTATGTGGCCAACTTTGAAGCCGAACTTGACCTGCCTGGTGATCCCAATGGCGACGGAATCGTGAATGCACTTGACATCGTCATCATTGTTAATTACATCTTTGGTGGAACCCCTGATGAATTTGTCTTTGACAATGCTGATATAAACGGAGACGGAGTTGTCAATGCTTTGGATCTTGTTGCCATCGTTAATCTGATTTTCAGCACAAAAATGTAGAGATGCACGGCCGTGCGTCTCTACACGGTCGTGCATCACCACATTGTGGAAAATCCAAAAATGGTCAAATCTGACCTTTTTTTTGACCATTTATTTGACCGTTTTCCGTCTTTTTCCTTCATTTTTGACGGTTTTATGACTGTTTTCCTTCATTTATGGCGGTTTTTTGCTGTCTTGCGTCAAAAGGCCATTGGCAACCGTAGAGACAACACGTGCGTTGTCTCTTCAGGGTTATTCATTACGTAATGAATTCAACGGATTAACTGTAGCCGCTATTAATTAGAAGTGAATGCTTATTATCAGTCCCAATCATTAGACTGAATAGGTACGATCTTTGAAAGTGCCTTGTGGCTTTATCATTTCAAGTTCAGCAAGAATATGCAGATAGTTTTTTGCTGTTGACTTCCCCCTGCTCAACATGCTGGCCACTTTCTCTGAATTGCAGTTAGGATTGTTTTTTACGAACAAATACACATCTGCCAGTTTTTCAATAGTACTGCTAGATACCGCCAATTTACCGCCAAAAACGGCGGTAACGGTCGGAACAACGGTAGAGACAACGCTGCGTTGTCTTTACGGCATGCGATTTCTCACCGGTATGCAATGTCCAACCATCATGCGACGTCCCCAAAACCGTTGGTACACTACTTTTTGAAACTGGTACAAGTATCGTATTACCAGCGTATCTATATTGCATTTTATCGTATTTCAAAAAATACTTTTCTGCATTTTATCGTAATTCATTTTTTCCTGACTTCGTCATTGCATCACCTATTGACCGTGGACATCGTATTCTCATGCCGAATCTCAAAAAAAAACCACTTTCGGCGTCATTTCAGATACGCATGACTACGTCACTCTATTAAGGGGGTAAATCATAATTGCTTGATTATAATTATTTTATATATTTTACATCACCTGATTTGGGGTGACGCATCGAATGCGTCCGCCCGAAAATGGTTCCAGTAACGGTAGAGACAACGCATTCGTTGTCTCTACACATATCGAATGGTGACGAAGGATGTCGAAGTGCCTGTGAACCAATCAATCCTGATTATCCAGTAACAACCAATCCAAGGCCGAAACAATGTGGATGGTCTTACCCTCGATTTCTACATCACGAGTCGGCGAAAAAGTGATAAGGGTCAACTGATTGCACAAAAGAGTTTCGGATGCTTTTACGAGTGATGAGGTCTCGCGGTCATACGCTTTTTGGCTGTCAATCTCGTAGGCAACTTGGATCAGCTCGATGGCTTTGTCTTGGTCGCAAACCACAAAGTCAATCTCTTTTGCCCTTGGAGAGGGTTTGTGATAGTACACGTCCCAAAAGTCATGGGCACAGCGTCTAAGCAACTCTATATAGACCATATTTTCAAGCCGCCATCCCAGATTTTCGGGAGCAAGTGCGTTGTCTCGGTTGCCCTGCAATCCAGTGTCAACAATGTAGGCTTTCTGATTGCGGATGCGTACTGTGCTCTTGAAGGAATGGCGTGTCAGCAACTGAATCAAGAAAGCCTGGCTAAGATAGTCCACGTATTTCTTAACTGTCTTATCAGCAATGCCAAGCACTTTCGACAAGCTATCATAATTCACTTCCTGACAGGCGTTATTGATGAGGTGGTGGGCAATCTTGCGCAGAACTTCGATGTCACGTATCTTGAAACGCTTTTGGATGTCTTTCCTTAGGATGGCCTCAATCAAACTTTTCACATACGCCCGCTTGTTGCGCAGCCCTTGCATTTCAGGGAATCCTCCATCATGGATGAAATCCATAAAGGCACGCTTGCGTTCGGCATCTGCCTTTGTGGTGATGCTTTGTGTATCAATTTGATGATACTGGCAATATTCCGAAAACGAGAATGGAAAAAGATGGATTTCATTGTATCGGCCGGTCAGATGGGTGGCCAGTTCACCGCTGAGCAACTTTGCATTGCTCCCCGTTACGAAGATATGAAGATTGGTGCGCAACAATCGGTTCACAAACAGATACCACCCATCCACGTCCTGAATCTCGTCCAGTACCAAATAAGGGACATCTGTTCCGTAAAGCTGATACACACATGAAAGCACTGTGTTCAAGTCAACTACCTCCATGTTTGCCAATCGGTCATCATCAAGGTTGACATATCCGTATCTGATGCCACGTTCTAACAATACCTTATGGCATAGCGTGGACTTTCCGCTTCGACGCACACCTATTACCACTTGGGCCATCGTGGTGTCGAACTCAAAGAGCGACTCTTCTTTTCGAGCCACCCATTTTTGAGGTTTGTAACTTTTGATTTCTTCCTGCTGTTCAGCCAGAACCTGTAATATGATCTTTTCGTCTATCATAATTTTTCCGATTATGGTCGCAAAGATAGAAAAAACAATTGAATTACGATAAAATGCAAAAAAATGTTTTTTGAAATACGATAAAATGCATTATTGATCCGCTGGTAATACGATACTTGTACTGCTTGCAAAATGCACTGTAGAATTACATGCGGTATAGACAACACGCGTTGTCTATACACGGTTATTCATTCCTTAATAATTTCACCGGAAAGAATCATTATTTTTCATTTTGTATGATGTACTATTGAAAGAACTTCGCGATTCGGACCGTGTGTCGGATTTCGTGAAGCAAAAGGATGACAAGGAACTGCTTGACTACTTTTACATCACTGATGCGGAATCGGATTGGGGAAGAAATACCATATCGGAAACTTCAAGTACAAATACAAGAGCTGATTAAAGAAGGAAGAGTTGAACAAATGGGGCGGAAACGATGGACACAATATAGGCTTGTTCCTGTCGTATAAAAACAAAAAAACAGTCATGAAAAAGGCTTTTTGTTTTTAGAATGGTTTTTAGAAAAAAACTATATTATTGATAATGAGTAGGTTGGTAAATACTGTTAAAAATAGCGGTATATATACGTAAATAATAAATTGAAAATATCCCATCGCACGACGGTTGTGACGAGAAGCCTATAGACATGTTTAGTTCGGAGAAAAGCATGGATGTTGGTTCGGAGAAAATTGACAAAATAAACTCTGCCATTCTTGCCTTTATCGAGGAGAATCCGAAGGTTTCTGCTGCCGAAATCACCATGCAATTAAGCATATCGTCAATAGCCATAGAAAAGCGAATAAAGACCTGGCACGTCCTGACTTCGTCACTCTATTTTTGGGTTAAATCATAATTGTTTGATTATAATTGTTTTACATATTATGTTTCACCTGATTTGTGGTGAAGCATCGAATGCGTCCGTCCGAAAATGGTTTCGGTATGTCGGACACACGCGGTGTGTCCCTACAGGGTAATTCATTATGTAATGATTTCACCGGAAAGAATCATTATTTTTCATTTTGTATAAGGAAAAATATGTATTTTTGCAACGAGTTTATTACGAAAAAAATCGTAACGAAAAAATACGTAATATGGAAGACCCCTTCTTCCGTGAGTGGGTATTGGCCAACGATGAAGCTCCTTTCGCTTAATCTATCATTGTAGAGACAACGCATGCGTTGTCTCTACGGCATGCGATTCCTCACGGCATGCGTTGTCTCTACCGCTTAAACCTCCGTATGCCGTAAGTTTTGGATGATGAACTCCCTGCGTCCTGTAACCTTTTTGTTGTCGTCCATATAGAACTGCAACAGTTCCTGCACGTTGGTGTTTCCGTCGAGAATGACGGGGTCAAGACGCATACCTTTGCCTATGAAGTGTGAAAATTCCGAGGGCGAAATTTCGCCAAGTCCTTTGAATCGCGTGATTTCAGGATTCTTTCCCAAAGCGTTGATGGCGTTGATACGTTCCTCCTCACTGTAACAATAGCGGGTTTCTTTTTGGTTTCTGACCCTGAACAACGGTGTCTGCAGAATATAAACATGTCCTGCCTTGATGAGCTCTGGATGAAAAACCAGGAAATAGGTCAGCATCAGCAGTCTGATGTGCATGCCGTCGTCATCGGCATCGGTGGCAATGACTATGTAGTTGTAACGCAGGTTTTCGATATCCTGTTCAACGTTGAGGGCTGCACTCAGAAGACTGAGTTCCTCGTTCTTCATGGCTTCCTTCGGCTCCTTGAAAGAGTTTGTCGTCTTGCCTCTCAGACTGAATACTGCCTGGGTATATACGTTTCGTGACTTGGTTATGGAGCCGCTTGCCGAATCCCCCTCGGTGATGAACAGCGTGGATTCAAGTTTGCGTTCGTTGTTGGAGTTGAGATGAATCTTACAGTCACGCAGTTTGCGGTTGTTCAGACTGGCTTTCTTTGCTGTCTCGCGAGTTGCCTTTTTGATTTCGTTGATGCTTTTCCGTTCCTTCTCGGACTGCTGTATCTTTTTCTGCATCAGGTCGGCAACGTCCTTGTTGATATGCAGGTAGTTGTCGAGATTTTTCCTGATGAAGTCAAGGATGAAAGTCCTCAGCGACCTGCCGTCGGGTTCCATGAGCAGTGCTCCAAGTTTTGTCTTTGTCTGGCCCTCGAACTGCGGTTCCGTGATTTTGATGCTGATGGCGGCTATCAATGATGCCCTGACATCATTCGGGTCGAAGTCTTTCTTGAAGAAATCCTTTACGGTCTTGACAAAAGCTTCTTTGAAGGCGGTGAGATGTGTGCCTCCGTGGGTCGTGTTCTGACCGTTTGCAAACGAATAGTATTCTTCGCCATAAACGCTGTGGCTGTGCGTGAAGGCAACTTCAAACTCGTCGTCATGAAAATGTACGATAGGATAAATGCAGTCTTCTTCTTTTACATTGTGTTGCAGCAAATCTACGAGACCGTTGCGTGAAACGTGCTTTATGCCGTTGTATGATATTGTGAGTCCGGTGTTTATGTAGCAATAATTCCAGATTAGCTTCTCAATGTAGTCCTCTATGAAATGGAAGTCTCCGAACAGTTCATAGTCAGGCGTGAAACAGATTGTTGTGCCGTTTTTTTCCTCTGTTGGCTGAATCGGAGCATCCTCTACAAGTTCGCCTTTGCTGAATCTCACGGTTTTGCTTTGGCCATCACGAACGGATGTGGCAACGAAGTTGATTGACAGCGCATTGACGGCTTTTGTGCCGACACCGTTAAGTCCGACACTTCTTTTGAAAACCTTTGAATCGTATTTTCCACCGGTGTTCATCAGAGAAACGCAGTCTTTCAGCTTATTTAGTGGAATGCCGCGCCCATAGTCCCTCACCATGACATTTTCCTTGTTGTCAATTGTGAGTTCAATGAGTTTGCCGAAACCCATGGTGAATTCATCGATTGAATTGTCGATTACTTCCTTTACGAGAATATAAATACCATCATCCTGGGCGGCACCGTCACCTAATTTCCCGACATACATACCCGGACGCCGTCTGATGTGCTCATTCCACTTCAGCGTCTTTATGCTATCGTCAACGTAAGCGGTCTCAGATTGGTGTATCAAGTCTATTTCTTGAGTATCCATGCATCTTTGAATTCAGAAACCCTTATGAGGTCTTTTTTGTATTTGTCAGCTTCAGCGTGAGAGTTGAACTTTTCGACTGCAATTCTGATTTTGTTGTCGGTCTTTATCATCTCTGCGTTTTTATAGCCTTTCTTTTTCAGATTTTCGACAAAGTCACGGCTGTTGGCGACATCGTTGGACGAGAATACTATGACGTAATATTGTTCAGGAGCATTTGCACGTGCATTTTCGTAAAACTCTCTTTGTTTTCTTTCCTGTTCAGCTTGTTTGTCAGAATTTCCGTCCATCCTCTGCTGCTGATCAAATCTGTTCTCATTCAATGTGGATTCAGGAATCGCATCGTGTACCTCTAACGGCTTCTGCGCTATAACCTTTCTTGAAGGATACAAACTACGGTCAATTTTGACAATCTCCGCATTGTCTGTTGTAGGACCGAACCACAGACATACGTAACCGTTGTATTCAGCAACACCCATCACTTCCCATTTCGGCGAGGAATATGGCTGGAGATTGAGAATCACATTGTTGAACTGAGGATACAGTTTCCATGAATCAACAATGGCACTCGGGTTGACTATTCCTTTGTTGTAATATGCAATTTCTATTGACTGTCCCTTGTATTTAGTCAGTTCAGACGGTTTTTTCTTGGTTTTCTTGACGGCATTTTTGTCTTTGGAGTAATTGACTGCCTTCCAGTTTCCCTTGTTTGACCATGAATTCAGCGACCCTGTCTTGTCCTGAGGCTTGTTGTGGAAAAGATCTTTTGCGTGAACGTCTGCCACATAGCAGAGTGCCTGTGAAATTTGCAATTCAGGTAAACCGTTTTCTGCACGATAGTCGTTTATGAGATTGAGTATCTCGGTCTCCACATCACTAATTGCTACAGATGAATAATTCTGGGATTGAGCATAATAACAGAATAATGCTGCAATGACTGCAAATAGAATTTTTTTCATTTTCTAAGTATATGAATTTGTTAATATGATTTCATTTTAACCATACAAAATTAATATATTTTTTACTCCTTGTCTTTCTTTGTTATGCCCACTTTTCAACAAGTTATTAAACTTTTATTGATAACAATTCAAGCAAAAACCATCAATATTGTCAAAAATTATTTTATTTTGTAATTCAATATTCAATTTGCATAAATTGATGAACCCATGAATTATTTTTAAGTAAATTATTGATTATGAATAAAATAAAAACAATCCCATTTTTGCTGGTATTTTTTCTGTTTTCTTCGTTTGCATGGTCTCAGACTATTGTTGTGAAGGGTAGGATAGTATCGGCTGAGGATGGTTTGGGAATGCCGAGTGTTACTGTTAAAGTTAAAGGCACATCAGCGGGAACTGTTTCCGACATTAACGGTGACTATTCAATATCTGTAGATTCCAAGGGTGCCTTGGAATTCAGTTTCATAGGTTACGAGTCCCAAATGATAAATGTAAATGGCAGAAAGAAAATAGACGTAACTCTCCATCAGGGTTCGGAAATGCTTGAAGGCGTGGTGGTTACGGCTTTAGGCATCAAACGTCAGAAACGCGAGCTGGGCTATTCTACCGAGGAATTAAGCGGAGAGATGATAGCAAAATCGGGTAGTGGAAACGTCATAAGCGCATTGAGCGGTCGTTCTGCCGGCGTACAGATTATTAATCCTACTGGTGTTGAAGGCTCTTCTTCGCGTATAGTCATCCGAGGCAACAACAGCATTTTCGGTAACAATCAGCCTCTGATTGTCGTTGACGGTGT
>JAEEGJ010029977.1_pt1 | contig 10683 bp, 8 predicted proteins | sample 8958761 | NCBI WGS metagenome assembly JAEEGJ01 (sample SAMN16246546, study PRJNA631951) | gut metagenome | biome: gut microbiome; feature: rumen; material: RS-attached | host: Bos | place: Iran: Karaj | collected 2018-10
CTTTTATAATCTTCATTATCACAGGGCGATTTTCCGAGCCATAGTAAAAATCTCCGGCATTAACCATCGCATTTATCATCAGTGGCCCGGTAAAATATCCGGTAATCCTTATCGGGAAAAAACATTCAGGATTAAGCAAAAAATCGCGAAGATTATCTATAAATTCTTTTTCCTGCTTTTTGTCCAACTGCTTAAGTGTCTGCCATTCAACATAGGTAGCGGTTCCTTCAATCGCCTCCCCCATGCTTTCATATGAAAACTCATATGGGTACTTTTCGCTGCGATATTTTCTGCAAGCTAAAAGCTCTTTATAAGTATCATTGTCAAAAGAATCCAGCAATTTCAGCAATAATCTACTTTCATGATACTTTATGCAAAGGTTTTCCTCTTGATATTTGTACTTAAAGGGCGCCTCTTTTTCATTTGGGAAGCATTTCCAGCCCTGTTTTTCCTGAAATGCATGAAACATTTCGTGAACAATCTTCGATGTGAGCACAGATAGATCAAGCTCGTTCTGCACATGCCATATGGCAATTACAACGCCCTGGTATTCAATTGCAGTATTCGCACAAAAATCTACTGTTTTTTCTACATATCCTCCGTCAAAATAACACTTTTCATCGTCATAGAGAGCAAACTTTAGTGGCTTGAATCCCTCCCAGATCCGCTCAAAGTCCAATGTTGCTATAGCTTCTGCTACCTGATTATAAAGCGCTTCCAAATTATAGTTCCCCATCTTACTTTCCCCCATCACTTTTCTTTTTTAACATCCAGAAGTGATTTTTATCATTGTCAGAATGAATAACATTACATTTCAAGCTCATTTTTTTGTTCTTGTTCTTCAAGCACAGTATTCCAAGCAACGTATTGGCAAATGCTGTGTTATTTATTTTTTCAGCTTCCAGCTTAAGCAGGAAGAAATATTCTTTACCATCTATAAGTTCCGGTATATCGGCAAAAAACTCTTTAACATTTTTCCATTCATGACATTCATAGACAGTTTCCAAGTCAGGATTGGATAAGCAATCCTTAAAATCCTGTTCCGCTTTCTTCTCTGTTTCCTCTGAATGATCTAGTATTTCATACTTAGAATAATCCTCGCTCTCAAGCATTTCATCAAAATATGAATCCAGGTTTTTAACGATTTCATTGTATTCCTTGCTGTTAATACCAAACTCTTCAGCGGGTGAATAGCTTTCCATAGAGCCTTTGATTGATTTATGAAGTTCCATTATTTTGTTTTTCATCATTGTAAATTCGCGCTGATATGACTGGCGGATTTCTATCATTCTTTGAAGCAGCTTTTCCTGTTCATTGATTTTCTTGGAAAAGGCATCATAGATAGTTTCATCATCGGCACAAAGGAGCTCTTTTATTTCATCAATTGTAAACCCAGCAGTCTGAAGGTTCTTAATCTTTACGTAATCAAGAGCCTGATCTTCATCATAGTAGCGATATCCAGTCCAATCATCTACCTTAACCGGTTTCAGCAGATTCATGCGATCGTAATACCGTATCGTCTGGGGATTACATCCACACAGATTTGAAAACTCCTTTATTGTCATACCTCGCATCTCCTTCTGAAACAGTTTTAACATTATAGTTAAGTATAAGGTCAATAGCTTTTGTAAAAAAAGGCATGCACTTACTAACTGGCAAGCACACGCCCAATATAGCATAGTATCTTTGATTATTCTATTTTTTCGGATTTAATCGATGATGCGCTTTTTCTGTGCCGCATAAAAAGCCTATATTACCAGAAAAAGCGAATAAACATTCATCGTTCCAAAAGTTCTTCCGCCAATTCTTTTGCATGCTCGTAGTACCAATGATCCTCATCTTCATCAGCCTCTACAAATTCGACGTATTCATTCAGTACTGCCAATTTGATATCTCGAATATACTGTTCATAATCAGGTTTCTCATGAAGTCTCTCATACACGCCATCCACAAATAGCTTCTTCCGCTCATTATTCATGTAAAATGGGAATGTTGCTCTATCTTCAGTTGCATGTGCAATAAACCTGGCTATATCCAGTGAATATGGCATTATGCCACCAAAGCCCCAATCTACTATTTAAACTATTCCTCTATCTGTAACTGCATTGAACTCCATAAAATCACCATTAGACAGTGTTCTAGGGCAAGTTCTTTGCCGTTCAAGAAAAAGAGCATATGCCTTCCCTATAATCAGATCATCTTTTATAAATGAATATCTTCTTGTAATCCGCTCAATATGAACATCAAAGCGCTCTGTATCTGGGCAGTTCCAGAATGTGTTCTGTATCTCTGACAAGCTATCTGAAGCAGCTGTTGACAGTTCATTTGTCATATTTCTAAGATCGTCGCCCTCAATACTTTCTATAACGATCCAGATATCTTTCCCGTCATTATAGTTTCCATAGAATGTAGGAACTTTAAAACCATGTCCCTGCAGGTATTTCGTATAATTTGTCACTTCCCTTTCAGATGTTTTTTTCAAGATTTTTATGCCATTTGCTGACCTGATCTTATAAACATCATATTCGCGAAAATCATCCTCTTCTTCACTATAACGCTCGCAGATTCTTGTTATATCCTCAAAAAGTCCATCTCCCAATATTGTCGCAACTATACTTTTAATTTTGACATCAACATTACTATTCTCATACCTACCAATATTCAATGGTATACGCCTCCGTCCTCGTTATTCGTCTGCCTTCTTATACAAAAGCGGGAAACTTGCACGATCAAACACATTTAGTAGTAAAATCAGCATAATCGCCATGCTACCAACTACAGCAACAAAAAGCCATGCGCTACTAAAGCCATATGTATCAAACAATTTTCCTATTAGGATATTTCCAAGAGACGTTATGGCCATACAAAAGATATTAATTGTTGAGTTTACCCTTCCCCAATGTGTTGAAGGCACACGCCTTGTCATGTAGGGTGAGCTGGCTATGGTACAGAAGATTTCTCCTATCGTAAACACTGTCATCAGCACGAAATAAACAGGAATCCATCTGCCAAAGAAATTAAAGCTGACAAGACCAATTACGATCAAGGCTTCGCCAATCAGGAATTTCCTGACATCAATAATATTTGCAAGAAGCGTTGTTATAAGTGGAGTTCCAATTACAACCACTATCGCATTTGTACTGGTTAGTAGTCCAAATATCGTTGCGCCTTTAGCATCATAAAGGTGCTCCATGTGAAGCGGCAAAAGATAATTGAACTGCGAGTAAACCAGATTGCAGAATCCCGAGGCAGCAATGTACAAAAGCAGTATTTTACGCTCCTTCAGGATTTCCAATAGCTTTGCTCCTTCGCGTTTTTCCTCATATTCGCTGACATTTTTCTTTTCCACACTTAGCTTCTTGATAAAAAGAATTATTAAAAGTGTTGAAGAAAATGTCGCTACTGAGGTTATCAAAAAGGCAAGCCATAAATAATGTTCAAATAATAACCCGCCAAGCGTAGGCGCAAGCACAAGTCCCAGATTCATGCCAAGGTACTGAAGACTATATGCCTGCTCTCTGTTGTCAGAATCACTAAGGTCAGCGATAAGCGCATCATAAGATGGTCCTTCTACCGCTGCAAAAAGACCTGCAATATAGAAAAGAGCGACACTGACAAAGGATAGTGGAATCAAACCGCTGATAAAATAGCAGATTACAGTTACCATATCACAACAAACTATAATCTTTTTTCTACTAACACTGTCGGCAAGCTTTCCACCCAGTATTACAATTGGGAATTGGAATATTGCCAGTACCATATCTATAGTTGCAATGGTTGTAGCACTGTAACCAAGCTTATTCTTGAGAATCAGTGTCATAATGGGCCATATAAGTGATCCCATGCTTGTTACTATGCGCCCGAAGAATAGTACATATATTTCTTTACTTAAGTTCTTGTATTGCTTTAAATACTTCATTACAGATTTATTGTTCCTTGTATCTTTTATTTGCTGAGTTCCTCAATGGTCTTATCAATCTCATCAAGCTCTCTGCCATATTTTACACCCCATTCTGTCTTAAGGAGCTGTTTCTTTTTCTTGTAGTACCTGATAGCAGATTCAGTGTCCCCGAGCCTTAAATAGCACTGGGCTGTAGATTCGAAGAAGTCCGTATAACGTGGTTTTTCCATGACCTCATGCCCTTTGAGCCAGTATGTGATTGCTTCCTCGTAGTGCTCGTAATGCGAAAACTGATTTGCTACATTAAACAGAATTCGCCAGTCTTTTGGATACTTCTTTGCCAAAGCTCTATATTTGTCTATTACTGCCTCAAATCCATATTCGCACTCTTCAATCTGAATCTCGTAAGCTTCATAGAGAGTATCTTCATTAACAGTCCTTGCTTCCTCAAGTACCTCTTTTGCCTCACGAAGGCGCCCTGCATCCATCAGATCATCCAAAAGATACAGATAAGCCCTGACATTCTTGGGTTCAGCCTTGATGATTGATTTCCAGTAATCTATAGACTGCTTATGGTTACATACATCCCAATCATATAGCTTACTGTGAAGAGCGTGAGCTACAATTGTCATATCCTTTTTGGAATTGGGCTGAAGCTCTATTGCTCTCTTTGCATATACAAAAGACTTCCTCTCCATGAAATCTGCCCAGGCCTCATAGAGATTTGCAATCAGATTAATTGGTCTGTAATTCTCCGGATTCTTTTGTATTTCTTCCATCAAGAAATTTTCCATGTTCACAAACTGAGTAGTGCTGATCTCGTTTGCCTGATCTATTGTATTCTCAATCTTTTCATACTGCTTTTCCTTTGAATACTCAAAGAGGTCATCAATTGCCACTCCGAAGCATGCAGCCAGATCCGGCAAAAGTGATATATCCGGATTTGAGATATCTTTTTCCCACTTACTGATTGCTTGGTTGGTAACTCCAAGAACCTTTGCCAGTTCACTTTGAGACATGTTCTTGTCACGTCTTAATACTCTTATTTTTTCACCTATAGTCATAGAAGTGCTCCTTCCTCTTTTTTGAATACGTAGTAATCTGGCTTACAGCCTCCATAAATGTAATTACCCATTCTCCACTCCATAAACATATACTTTTCACCATTAATTTCTTTTATTATGTATGGTGCTGCCGTTGTTCTATGTAAAGAAATAACAAGCCCATTTGTCCATTTTTCGTTCCAAACTTCATCCATATATTGTTGAACCAGGCAGCCTTCATCTTTAAATTCCATAGATTTCAGATAGTACTCAGTATCCTCTGGCCCTGGGATAAAATCTTCAATATTCCCTACATACCCTACAGAATTCCATTTCCCATGCACACTTTCATCTTCAACAAAAGGATAGTCAATATTGTCATGCTTCCCCAAGGTTTCTTTGCTATATACCTTGCTATCTTCTTTTATAAACACTTCTGTGTGATCTTCCTTATGAAAAAAGAGATAATCTTTGCAGTCGATGCACCTTATCACGTATTTGTATGTATATATTGGATCATCTCCGCCTAGATATATGGTTAAATATCCTTTGGTCCAGCCTTCAAAAATCCAATATGGTTCACCGTCTGGCAAAAAATATATTTCCTTATATCCAATATTCCCATTTAGTAAGTTGTCTAATGTTTTTGCTTCTGGATCTTCAATATATCCGACAAATCCCCATTTACCAACAACTCTCTCATCATTAACAAAGTCCATTCCATTAGCTATTTTCATTGGCCTCTCCCATATGTTGTCTATAGCCAAACAACGTTTTATTCGTTCAGATCTGATGTGTTAAAGATATCATTCATCTATTCAACAGTAAATCGATTTGTGGGAGACTTTTTACAACCATAGGTTGTAGAAGTAAAACTCGGCCGCAAAACAAGGCTTTAACTACCTCACCGAAAAGTGCTCCTTCACAGTATCTGAAGCAATCACTTTCCCTTTAATATCAATGCTCTCTATTGCCTCTATCGCGAGTTCATCCAGTTCATTGTCTATAACTACAATCCCATAACCGCTGATTTTAATCTTTTTACCAGTTTCCTTTGCGCGGATAAGCTGGTTCTCGGCAAATGCATATATTCCTGTAAACCATTCTTCATTGTACCTATGGTGCCTGTATGCTTCGTTTTCTATTACAGACTGCTTCTGCTCTAACGCTTGTCTTACTGACTGATTGATAAAATCATTGGTATCGGAATAATATCCCAGATCAACAAGCAGCTCTATCTGCGAAAGCGTTGCTACGTTCATATTTACAGCTATATTTTCAGTATTACCTTCCATGATTAAATGCTCCTTAAATTCATCTATGTTATCCTTATATCTTATGCTATCCTGATTGTCCCATCCTTAAGCTCTATGATTTCATCATATTTAGCTCTCATTTCTGGCAGGACATGATGCGAGATTGAGATAAGAGTCTGCCCCTTTCGCTTAAGAAGGGTATCCTCAATTTCCAGCGCAGTTTCTTTATCCAGTGCACTTATACCTTCATCCAGAACAATTATGTCCCTGTCTGCAAAAAGAGCTCTTGCTATGGCAATGCGCTGTTTCTGTCCACCGGAAAGAAGGCTTCCATCACTTCCCACTTCATAATCTATTCCTTTATCCATTACCATTTCAGCGATTCTAGCCTCCTTAATTACGTCACCAAGTTTCTTTTCATCAGTAGCACCCATGAGAATGTTATTCTTTATGCTCTCATTAAAAAGAAATACATTCTGCCAAACAACAGCCGTATTTCTCTTTAGAGTTTCCATGGCGCTTTCCACAGCTTTTCCATCAAAAAGAATTCTTCCTCCCAAAGGGGCATAGTTTCCACAGATCATATTGATCAGGGTTGTTTTCCCTGTGCCGCTTTCTCCTACGATCAGATACTTTTTCCCCTTCTCTATAGACAAACAGATATCTGAAAGTACCTGTTTTTCTTCCCCTGGATAGGCAAAAGATATGTCTTCGAAAGATATTCTGTTCCAATCTTTCTTTGGGATAGAAACTTCTATTTCATCGTTCTCAACCGCAGTATACTCTTCAATCTTTTCCCAGATAGGAGTAAGAGCCTTTATAGCCGGTATCAGTGCAAAGAGTTGAAATAATGGCTGGCAAAAACACCCTGATACCTGGATCACACCTACAGTGCTGCCGTAACTGATTTTTCCTGCGTATATGAAATATCCGGCAAGCAGACATATTACCATCTGCATGGAAAACATTAGTGTACTTGATGTGCTGCTATTTATTTGTTTTACAATGCCAAATGTCTTAGCTCTTTTCATAAGAAGGCTGTTGCAGTTCTCAAATTTAACTGTAGCATAGTCTTCTTTTTGAAGGGACTTGACCACCTCATAACCGGAAACCACTTCTGTCAGCCCCTCGGTCATGTTCTCCTGCGCCTTTGATAACTCTAAAGTCGCTGCAGAAAGCTTTTTAGTGAAGATGGTAGGAACAACGAACATCACTAAAGTCATTCCAAACATAAACGCAGTGAATACCCAGGAATACCGCGTCATAACTATGACTGCCATAACCAGCATTGCTATTGCTGACACTATAGAAAGAATGGTCTCAATATACCCGTCCTCAATCTTTTTCACATCATTCTGGACCAGTGATATGTAGTCGCTTCCTTTGTATTTTTCAAAAGAAAGCGTATCTTTCTTTAATATTTTTCCTACAATCGTGCTTCTGATCTCGCCTGCTACCTTCTGGTTAAGCCTTACCTGCGTAAGTGCCTGCATGAAACAGACAAAAGAAAATGCGGCTATATAACACGCTGAAATAATCGCCGCTTTCCTTATTTCTCCTGCCAGCGCAATATCAATGATTTCCTGCAGCAATAAGCTGATGCCAACAAAAGCTCCAGCATATGCTACTGCAAAAACAATCGCAAGGATTAAACTCCCTACATTTTTCTTTAAATACTTCTTCATAAGAACCACCTCCATCATTTGATATGACAAGGATAGTCCCTTGGGTTAAGACGAGGTCAACACACTTTTTGGGGCGATTTTTCCCCTGTTATAGAAAAAACCTTGGGTCAACCCAAGGTTTTGAAAGTGTAAATGCCATATTGTATTTCAATGTCTGTTTTGTTTTCAAGAATGCTCCAGTCGTTAGATTCCTTTGTTAAGAGAATATTTTTCGTTTTATAGGCTGCATGTTTTTGAAATCCAAGGTTTTTCATATCATCAAGGAATTTCTTTTCATCAGGGCTTGGCGGATCTGCCACATGAAAAATAGTCTTAAAGCTGTCTACGATTGCCCCTTTTGCAAGATTTGGATATATCTGTACCAGCTTTTTATTCATTATATCCACATCATAATTTTGGTAAAAGATGTAATCCATTTCCTCTTTTAATGGGAAATTTTCAATCTTCCCCACATATATCACAGTCTCTTTTGGCAAAAGATCTTCCATGAGCTTGATGGACATGTTCTCATCAAGAATAGCAAATAGCCTTGCATTCTCAGGTAGTGACCTTAAAAAGGCACTGTTTATAAAGCCGCAGGCATCTCCAACTATCATGATATTATGAGCATCCTTACAGCCATCTGCGGTAACCTCGGCTACCTTTTGAAAAAACTCCCGGACTGTAAGAGTATAGGCTTCATCGTTCTTTTTAAGATAGTTCTCAGCTATCTCAGATATGCCTTCTGTGCGATCTTCCATATCATCTATAGGCTTATCTGAAAGTATTCCATACCTTATGTAATATCTTTTACCGCACTTAGGGCAGACCAGCTCACCACCAAGAATTTCATTATGAGAAAGCTCCGGCTTTTCAAGTTCAAGAAGGTTCCCACATTCAGAACACTGAAGACTTTGCAACAATCCCAGAGCAATGCCCCTTTTGAAAGAAAAGCCTTTGTTGTACTCAGACAGCTTATCTTCGATTATCTTGTTTACCCTCAAAAGCTTTTCAATCTCTTTCTGATTTTCCAAAAGCTTCTTTTCAAAATCAGTCTTAAAGCTGCCAAGATAGCTGTATGTACTACTGGTAAACATAGTCTGCACGAGCAGGTATGCCTTCATTTCATCCAGCCTGAAATTCATGCTCTTCAAAAGAAGGATTGTATCCATTACCCCATCATCAATTTCAGAGAAGTTATACTGTGTATTCTCCCGAAGTGGCGTAAGCAAGCCTTCATTTATATAGTGACGGACTGTATCAACAGTTACCTGATGCTTTTTGGCAAATTCTCCAATCTTCATGTAAGTGACCTCACATAGTCTTCATACTTATCAATTTTTTAGTGTAATAGCCACTCACCATCTGTGTCACTACCTTTTCGTTCAACAGCCCCAAACTCTTGCATATCCTTTAAATATCTTTTAATAGTTCTATCACTTACACTTGCAAATTCTGCCATTTCAGCGATAGTCACATGATTATTGGAAGTAATGGCATTCAATATCTTTTCAGCGGTTGCTTTCTGTTTACCTTTATAGTTCTTCAAATATTTTTTTGAAACATCTGAAAACATTTCAGTGACAACCTCTGTGACATTCTCTGTGACATTCTCTGTGACATTTTTCACGCTCTTGCCCAAGGCTTTTAAATCATCTTCTACTCTTCTGCCATCTTCCTCGGCTTTGACACGAGCAAACTCCTCATTTATGTAGGCTGTCACCATAGTATAGTCATCTGTGTCATTTACTGGTTCAAACACAAGTTTAGGTGAACCGTTATCTGCCATAGCATTTTTGGCTCTTCTGATTCCAGAACCATAGGACTGAATGAGATCAAGGCTAAAGAACATCTCCTTTATCTCTTTATTGAGATAGTTTCTGTCCTGGAACTCTGTCTTTTCGTTCATGTCCTCGATTGTCACTGGTGGCACCGGCCTATTATGATTAATAAAGCTTATGTGATCCTTATACAAATAAATACCTACATACTGTTCTTTTGAATACTCTTTATGAAGAATACAATTAGTAGCAAGCTCCGCAAACATTATTGCTGGCCAGTTAAAAACTCTGTGTGCAGCATTAGTAAGAGGATCTCTTATTGTGTAAGATGCCTGGATATTGTCCTCAAAATACTTGACTACCTGCTGTGCCTGAATCCAGATCGGACCGCTAAAGCGCTTCGATTCCATCTTATCTGTTCCAACAGCTTCTCTGATAATCTCAACATAGGCATATGGAATAAACTGCTCTGGCTTATCTGCAAACATTAACACAGCAAAATTCTTGGCACGTAAGCCACCATATTCACTCTCTCCTATAAGTTTCAATGCCCTTGCCATTTCAAGCTTTGACATAGCCCTAATATCTGGAGCAGCATTTGTTCTGGTCAGGTATTCCCTCATGTATTCATAATCAAGATCATCAAGCGTAGCTGTCTCATTGAGTTCCGATGTAAAATGGAAGTCAGCAAACTTCTTGAGAAGCTCAAATTCTTCGCGCTTATTAGGAAGTCTTGTATCTCTTCTTACCCTGATATATCTACCAGCCTTTAATCCAATCTTCTTATCTTTCTCTGCTTTATCACTGGTTTCATAAGGACCATCCGGACCTGGTTCAACTGCTATAATAATATACTTCTTATCATCAATTTCATCCTGGTGAAGGCTGTATTTTATTCTGGGATGAATATTTGCAAGCAGTGCTTTTATGGCGTTTTCAGTTGACTCAATAAGGGATTCTTTTATTCCTGATATTGGTCTGACAGGTATAGCTTTTTCTCCAGTCTCCTTGTCATCCAATTCTTCAATTCCAACACAA
>JAEEGJ010029978.1_pt1 | contig 10682 bp, 7 predicted proteins | sample 8958761 | NCBI WGS metagenome assembly JAEEGJ01 (sample SAMN16246546, study PRJNA631951) | gut metagenome | biome: gut microbiome; feature: rumen; material: RS-attached | host: Bos | place: Iran: Karaj | collected 2018-10
ACCAGCGGATATGAGGCCTTTCACAGGCATGTTCTTGAAAAGATGCACTTTGAAAAGATACTCTCGACAGGCCATATGTATCAGACTGAGATCAGATATTACTGCAGAGGGTTTAACTGTGTTGAGGTTCCGATACATTATGCGGGATCATCTACGGGTCTTAATGCCGGTAACGTATTTGAGGCTCTGAGTATCCTGTTTAAGCTTAAAAAACACGAAAAAAGCGTCTGGAAGGAATAAAAAGTCGTGGATAAAAAAACGATATTTAAGGTTTCAGGATGTATATTAACGGCAGCAGCAGCAATCGTGATGCTGGTGCTGCTTGGCAGGCAGGTGGGTGTTTCCAATATGAGTAAGGAGATAAACCCACCTCTTTTTGACAGTCCATCATATGTGGAACCGGGTTCTGACGGCTTGCTTACGGTTAATATGACGGCTAAAGACAACGTTATACTTGGGAGCTTTAACGTCGTAATGGTAAATACCGCAGGAACCGGAAGCGGTACCGTCAGGTTTACGATGAAGGACGGACAGGAGGAACTCTGGAGTACTGAGATATCCGAATCGGAAGTCTCGGTCGGAGAGTGGTTCGGGATAGGGAATCCGCCAACTTATCTTGAAAATGGCAGATCGTATGAACTGCTGATAGAACCTGTAGAATGTGATCCGTATTTTATAAAGACACAGCTTTATGCGACAAACAAGGTGCTTCCGTTTGAAGAAAGGGTATTTCTGGATGACATTAACGGCGATAAGGAACTTGACTGCGGAATATCGCTGGGAACGGAAGTGATATCCGATAAAGCCCTTACCTATGGGGATACATTCTATTATTCACGGGTGATCACAGTACTTGCAGCGATCCTTATAATATGTCTTTTACTGGCAGGACCTGCCAAAGTTTCAGATTTCTTTAAATATATATGGAATAAGAGTTTTATCGTGAAGTATGGAAATGAGATACTGATCCTGCTGATGTTTGTCACATTCTGCCTGTCGATATGGGTAAACGGATACCTTGAGGGCATAAACATAAGCGCTGATTCTGCGGGGTACCTTCGTGCAGCAGTGAACCTTGCAGCAGGGAACGGATTTCATTACGATGCCCTTGCGGGTTATAACGACAGCTGGTTTGCGAACTGGCCGATCCTTTACCCTGCTCTTATAGCCCTTGTAATGAAGCTGACAGGGCTTGAGGTCTATGTTGCATCGAAGGTCCTTTCAATGATCCTTGTGGGAGTACTCCTTGCGGTACTTCGTGCCGAATATGGCAGAAAAGCATGGATATATGCGCTTTGTGCAACAAACCTCGGACTTATGTATCTGTACTGGTATTCGTGGAGCGAACTTCCCTTTATCATATTCATCCTGCTCTTTGCCCTGACACTGTCAAAGATATTACAAAACGACAGCATAAAGATAAAGGACTATATATTCCTTGGATGTTTCATGCTGCTTGCCTTCCTTACGAGGTATTTCGGGATGTTCCTTTTCGGGGTGGCGGCATTCACGATATTTGTGCTTGTTCTTGGACGTATTTCAGGTCTTATCAAAGAAAAGAAGAACGCTAAGGAAGCAACTGCGGATAAGAGAGGTTTTTGGCCGGTCATCAAAACACTGCTTGGCGGCAGGGTACTCGGACTTATAGTTACCTGCGGCGTTTCAGGAGTTATGTGTCTTCTGTACCTGATAAATAACAAGATAAGGAACGGAATGCCTTCGGGAGTATCAAGAAGCATGTGGTGGGATGATTACGTTACTCTTACCAACGACCTTATAAAGGCCCTTGTTGCAGAGTTTTTCAATATCTTCCATACGGATGTTCCTGCTTATATAGCTACGCTGAAACCTGCAGCGGGAGCTTTCTTCATCATAGTGATCCTGATCGTGCTGGCATCGTATATTGTACCGAAAATACGCGATTTCTCGAGAGAGATGACACTTATAATGACATCCGTTATATATTATGTAATGTTCATAGTGATAAGGTATTTTTCATCCATGGACACCTTCTATTACCGGTTCTTTGCACCTGCAACCTTCCTGTTTACGCTGGGTCTTACAGGTCTGATACTTAAAGACATAAAATCGGAAAAGATCCTTAAAACCGCGGGATTCTTTATGGGCGCATTCCTTCTCATTCTTTCCTGCAGCTATGCGGCGGATCATATATCCGGCAATTCAATAGCCTACTATGATATCATTAAGATGAACTGGGATGAGGATTATTCAGAGATCCCTCAAAAGAGCGTTGTGATATTCAGCAATCTCGATTTCAGGTCACTGTATTACAGGCCGGATGTGACGGAAGGCCTTATAGGACCGGAGGACACTTTGGAGAGTTTAAATAACAAATATTACGGCAGCGATCACATGTGTATTTTGACAAGTGATGCCAAAGTTATGGCCGAATCGGGCATTTATGACAGCGGGATCACAAAAGAGATAACGAACGCTCTTAAAACTGCCGGAAAGTACTGCGTGATCGACCTGAATCATTAGGGAGATCCGCGTAAATACTGCATTTACAAAAACGCTAAATCAGGATTTAACAGTTGTCCCCAAACGGGTTTTGAAACGATATCACAGTAAAAAACAGCGGGATCGGATCCAAATTTACGAAAAATTTATAAAAAGAGGTGCGCGAAGGTGCTCAGAAGACCGTCAGCAATGAGACCAATGCCAATTTGTGTGCAACCTCATCGGCTCGTATGTACACCCAGCCCATGCTGGAGATTTATGCCGATGATGTAAAGTGCAGCCACGGCAGTACGGTGGGGCAGATTAGTGATGCAGCCCTCTTCTATATGCGTCAGCGTGGTATTCCTGAAAAGGAGGCAAGGCTGCTGCTGAAGTCGGCCTTCATCACAGAAGTAATTGAAACTATCCCCTTTGAGGCTCTGCGCGACAGGCTCCACTATCTGGTGGACAAGCGTCTGAGGGGAGAACTAAGCAAATGTGAAGGATGCAAGCTATGCAAGTAAGAAGCGATTTCCCTATACTCACTAAGACCATTTACAAAAAGTACCCGTTGGTCTATCTTGATAATGCAGCCACTACTCAGAAACCTCGTCAGGTGGTTGAGGCCATGACGGAGGAGTACTATAATGTGAACGCCAATGTGCACAGAGGCGTTCATTTCCTCTCGCAGCAGGCTACAGAATTGCATGAGGGAAGCCGGGAAACGGTCAGAAAATTCCTAAATGCCCAGAGTACCGGCGAGATTGTTTTTACTCGTGGTACAACGGAGAGCATCAATCTGGTAGCTCAATGCTTCTCTGATGCTTTTATGAAGGAAGGCGATGAGGTGATTGTGAGTGAGATGGAGCATCATTCTAATATCGTTTCATGGCAGTTGCAGCAGCAAAGGAAGGGTATTAAGCTACGTGTGATTCCTATTACGGATGACGGACAACTTCGCCTTGACGAATATGAAAAACTCTTCAATGACCGTACCCGTATCGTTAGTGTAACGCACGTTAGCAATGTACTGGGTACAATCAATCCTGTAAAGGATATCATCCGCATAGCTCATGAGCATGGCGTTCCCGTGCTGATAGATGGTGCGCAGAGTACACCTCACATGAAGGTGGATGTGCGGGAGTTGGATTGCGACTTCTTTGCCTTCAGCGGTCATAAGATATACGGTCCTACGGGTATTGGCGTATTGTACGGTAAAGAGCAACTACTGGAGAAACTGCCTCCGTATATGGGTGGCGGTGAGATGATAAAGAATGTTAGTTTTGAACGGACAACCTTCAATGCGTTACCCTTCAAGTTCGAGGCTGGAACACCCGACTATGTAGCCAGCACAGGTTTGGCAAGAGCGTTGGATTATGTAAGCAATATAGGCCTTGATGCCATCGAGGCACACGAGCGCGACCTTACCGCATATGCCATGCAGCGTATGGCGGAGATTGAAGGTATGAAGATATATGGTCCTGCAGATGTGAATATTCACGATGCAGTAATCAGTTTTCAGGTGGGTAATATTCACCATCTGGATATGGGGACATTGCTCGACCGATTGGGCATTGCTGTCCGCACAGGTCATCATTGTGCCGAACCATTGATGCGCAGACTGGGCATTGAGGGAACCTGTCGCGCTAGCTTTGCGTTATACAACACCCGTGAGGAGGTGGATGCTTTGGTGGCAGGTATTCAGCGAGTTAAACAAATGTTTTAAGAGATATGTTACTTCCGTTCTATAAAGAAGGTCTGGTAGAAGCTGGTTGCGATGAGGCTGGCAGAGGTTGTCTGGCTGGTCCTGTATTCGCTGCCGCTGTGGTATTGCCATCCGACTTTAAGAATGAGATGTTGAACGACTCTAAACAACTGACAGAGAAGAAACGCTACCAGTTGCGCGAGGTGATAGAACGTGAGGCGCTGGCATGGGCTGTGGGCATTGTGGATAATAAGGAGATAGACCAGATAAATATCTTGAATGCCAGCATCTTGGCTATGCATAGGGCTCTGGATCAATTAAAGGTTAGACCTGAGAACATCATCGTGGACGGTAACCGTTGGAAACCATACAGGGATATACCTGGCACTACCATCGTGAAGGGAGACGGCAAATACCTCTCCATAGCAGCAGCGAGTATTCTAGCTAAGACGTACAGGGACGATTTTATGCTGCGTATCCATGAGGAGTACCCTCAGTATCACTGGGATAAGAATAAAGGCTATCCGGCTAAGGTGCATCGTGAGGCAATCCGGCAGTTCGGCACAACACCCTACCACAGGATGAGCTTCAACTTGTTAGGAAAAACACAACAACTGGAATTCGATTTCGGCTAAGAAAGAGGCTAGCGAGTCTCATGAAGGTAAATAAAAACTATTAATCTTAAATCAATTAGTTATGCAAAAAAACAACATTTATGGAGTTTTAAAGCTAATGATTACAGTCATCGTTTGTTTTGTATCAATTAGCGTTTTTTCAAAGACTGAGGTAAATGTGGAGACGGCAGGTACGCTCTCCTCGTTACTGACATCTACACAAACTGAATTGAAGGTAACGGGCGTTATCAACGGAACAGATATCAAGTACATTCGTTCGTTGATAACAGCAGGAAGGGTCAAGAAACTTGATTTTTCGGGCGTTAGCATCGTTGCTGGTGGTCAGGCTTATTACGAGAATTATACAACGGAGAATGATATCATCGGCAAAAAGATGTTCTACCAATGCTCGAGCCTTCAGTCGATGGTATTGCCCTCATCGGTAACAACAATTAAGGATGAGGCCTTTGCCAATACGGGGCTTACGTCGATTGACTTGCCCAATAGCGTTAAGTCGGTTGGCGACGATGCCTTTGCATATTGTAACAATCTGGCAACAGTGGTCATCGGCAAAAGGGTGAATACGCTGAGCAAAGGCTCGTTCTACGGCTCTAACGTGAAAAAAGCCTATGTAAAGCCGATGATTCCACCATCGGTGAATTCTTATCTCTTCTCATCCAACCCCACAGTATATGTTTATCAGGAGGTTCTGAACGATTACAAACAATCTGATTGGAAAAATTACTATGGTAAGATATATGGAACGCTGGCAAACACCTATCCTCAGGAGTCTGATGACTATAGCGTCGAAAATGCAAAGTGCAGTCAGTTCTTTGCGGATGCTGCTTGTACAGAGTTGAAGCCCCAATATCAGGCTATGAGTGACACGGAGTTGGCTGTAGCCTTTGCTGAGGCAGAGATGCCAACATATATGATTTCTATTGCCCTTAAAATCAAGAATAATACATGGGCCGAGTATGAGCAAGAGTTCCGTATACACTCATACAAGCCATACAGCGACGCCAAATATTGGAACGATAAATTGTGGACACGCACAGCATCCTATATGGGTAATCCCACAGGTATTCTTACCTCGGGCTTTTCCGATAAGTTGTATGTGTTTGTTGACAGCGATGTGCCTTCAGATGCAACACTGTACATCGCAAGTATTGGTGTGGATAAGTCGATTACCAGTGCCCAATTCGGCCAGAAACTTGAGAGAGGTCTTAACATCATAGACGGAGATGCTGGTAAGCTTTTCTATATTCTATATACTGTTGATACCAAGTCTATGACCAAGCGAGTAACCGAGTGGCCAGATATAAAGATTCATATAGAGGGCGGTAGGGTAGAAGGCTACTTCGATGCAGCTCGCCATACTGATGCTGACTATAAGAAGTTACTTGATAACGCTACTCATCAAGCTTTTGTCCTTAAAGGAAAACATTCTGTTTTGAGCATATGGACATCTATCCTCAGGAGTTGGCATCCCAACAAGATAGCTAAGGTCGTGGAGTGCACAGATAGTATCTCGGTATGGGAAAAGGATCTGCTGGGTATCTGTGAGTCTGTGGCTAACGGTGAGAAGGCTGGTGCTCCTTGGTATGTCAGTGGCGGTGATGCCTTTTATCCTGGCTATTTCAACAATCCTGCATTTGTAGATAACGATTCTCCTGGTTCTTATGCTCATGCCACAGAGTTTGGTATTCACCTTTCATCGGGTGCTTCTGAGCACTTCTTGGATGTTTACAATACAAATGTCGAAGGTTACGACGAGGGTGGTATCGCACATGAATTCGGACATCAGCATCAGTCTCCAATCATGTTGGAGGGCGTGACGGAAGGTAGCAATGATCTCTTCTCTAACCTCTGTCGTTTCCTTATGGGACACAGGGCATCTACAGGTCGCCCCTTGAGTGTTGCTATGCAGGAGTATGCTCGTAAGGAGCCTTTCTATTGGAGACCCGTTGACAATAGTTGTCTTCGTATGTACTACTCTCTCTATCTGTATTATCATCAGGCACAGAAGAATACATCCTTCTATCCGGAACTCTTCAAGGCTTTGCGCAATGATAGGATAGAGCCTTATGGCCAGAATACCAATGAATCGGGTTTGAAATTTGTTCGTAAGGTTTGTGAGGTTGCGCAGGAGGACCTTACCGACTTCTTTACCTTCTATGGCTTCTTTGAACCAGCAACGAATCGTTATCTGGAATGCTATGGTGACCATCATGTTACCAACAGGCTGACAGATATTAACAATACGAAGAATATAATCTCTCAGTATCCCAAAAAGAATCATGAAATAGTCTTTGTAGAGGATCGCGTGGAGAGTATTCCTACCACAGGTTTCATCGTGACAGCCGGACAGCAGCGTTTCTATCGTAATCAGGAAAAATTAGGGCAGTGTGGCGATCTTGGTCAGTTTACCAGCTACCTTCCTGGAGCTGGCACACCTTCATCCTATGTATATCTGAAGGCCGACAGCCTGTACGCTATGGAAGGTACTGGAGGTGTGGGCTTCCTGATGATGAACGAGGATGGTGACTTGAGATATGCTTCCAATGCCAAGGATGTATGTATTCCTAGTAGCGTTATTCGCGATTTTGATATTTACTCTGTTGATGCTGATGGATCGCTACACGAAATTTCCAAGATATCAGGAGGCAAGGCAAGTGTTTCGCAGAGCACTGCAGGCCAGCTCGAGAACAAAATGTCAAACCTTGCTATAAAGCTCACCCTTAGTGGAAAAATGAATGGTACGGACATCAAGTATATGCGTAAGCTTATCGCTGAGAAGCATTTGGCTTCGTTGGATTTGACAAGCGCTAAGGTTGTTTCGGGCGGTTCGGCTTACGATGGAACTCATAGAACATCCAACAATGTCTTGGGCGATAATACTTTCAAAGATTATACCAAATTGGTTTCCGTAAAATTACCCAGTTCGCTTACCAAGATTGGAAAAGAGGCTTTTACATCCACAGGACTTAAGACGATTGAGATTCCTGAGAAGGTGACTTCAATTGGAGAAGATGCCTTTGCTTATTGCAACAATTTGCGAACTGTGGTTATAGGTAAGGCTGTCAATACATTATCTAAAGGTGTGTTCTACGGCTCTGAAGTCAAGGATGTATATATGATGACAACAACGCCCCCCAGCACCAATGGTTATACGTTTAGCAGTGAACCAACCATTCATGTCTATGCCAATGCTGTCTCAAGATATACGTCAGCAGGCTGGGGCGAATTTGGTACAATCGTGGGAGACCTAGACGAATGGGAGACAAGTACCAACAATGCTACAGGCATTGTAGAAACAGCTAATACAACTTTCAAACATCAGAATGAGGAAGCCGTTTACAACCTGAGTGGTCAGCGAGTAAATAATCCCGGAAAGGGCTTGTATGTTGTAGGTGGCAGGAAGGTTGTTTTGAAATAAGAATTATTCAGCCCCCAAGAGATGTAAATATCGCTTATGTCGATTACAACCTTGGGGGTTGTTTTTGCCTTTCTTTTGTTCGTATCTCATTTTTTTGTTGTACCTTTGCAGCCGAAAAATGGAATAACGAAAAAAAACAGAAAATATTATGGCTAAGAAAGCGCTTTTGATGATCCTTGACGGATGGGGCATCGGTAATAAAGGTAAGGGTGATGTTATCTTTAATACACCTACTCCTTATATGGATTCTTTGCAGAAGAACTATCCCAATAGTCAGTTGTTGGCTTGTGGTGAGAACGTGGGTCTGCCTGACGGACAAATGGGTAACTCTGAAGTAGGTCACCTAAATATTGGTGCTGGAAGAATCGTTTATCAGGACTTGGTTAAAATCAACCGTGCTTGTGCAGACGGTAGCATTCTGAAGAACCCTGAGATTGTAAATGCCTATGAGTATGCTACATTGAACGGCAAGAATGTTCATCTGATGGGTCTGACCAGCAATGGCGGCGTTCACTCTTCATTGGACCATCTGTTCAAACTTATTGAGATTGGTAAGGAATATAAAGTCCAGAATACCTTTGTTCACTGCTTTATGGATGGTCGTGATACCGATCCTAAGAGCGGCAAAGGCTTTATTGAGCAGGTTACAGCTAAATGTGCAGAGGCAGGCAATGCTGCTATTGCCAGCATTGTAGGACGTTTCTACGCTATGGACCGTGATAAGCGTTGGGAGCGTGTGAAGGTTGCTTATGATTTGCTCGTTAGCGCAGAGGGTAAGCAGGCTACCAATATGGTGGATGCTATGCAGGATAGCTATGATGAGGGCGTAACGGACGAATTTATCAAGCCAATTAACAACAGTACCATCGACGGAACTATCAAGGAGGGAGACGTTGTTATCTTCTTTAACTATCGTAATGACCGAGCCAAGGAGTTGACCGTAGTCCTGACACAACAAGATATGCCTGAGCAGGAGATGAAGACTATCCCCGGTTTGCAGTACTATTGTATGACTCCATACGATGCCAGTTTCAAGGGTGTACATATCCTTTTCCCTAAGGAGAATGTTACAAATACACTGGGCGAGTACATCAGTAGCAAGGGTCTGAAACAATTGCATACTGCTGAGACAGAGAAATATGCTCATGTTACTTTCTTCTTTAACGGTGGACGCGAGGCTCCCTATGAGGGTGAGGAACGTATCTTGGTTGCTAGTCCTAAGGTTGCTACTTACGACCTGAAGCCAGAGATGAGTGCATTCGAGGTTAAGGATAAGTTGGTTGCAGCTATCAAGGAAGATAAGTATGACTTTATCGTTGTTAACTTTGCTAACGGAGACATGGTTGGGCATACTGGTGTTTATGAGGCTATAGAGGCAGCTGTAAAGGCTGTGGACAAATGTGTAAGCGAGGTTGTAGAGACAGCTAAGGAGATTGGCTACGAAACGATCATTATAGCTGACCATGGTAATGCTGATAATGCACTGAATTCTGATGGTACACCTAACACGGCCCACTCTCTGAATGCTGTTCCCTTTATTTATGTAACAGAGAATAAGGATGCTAAGGTTGAGGACGGTGTATTGGCTGATGTGGCTCCCAGTATCCTGCACATCATGGGCTTGGAGCAGCCTGCCGATATGACGGGTAAGTGCCTGATTAAATAATGAATGTAAAGATAGAAGAGAGCTGGAAGGCTCACTTGAATACAGAGTTCGAGAAGCCATACTTTGAGCAGTTGACACAATTTGTCCGCTCGGAGTATGGCTCCTGCGTTTGTTATCCTCCGGGGAAGCTTATCTTTAACGCTTTTGATACAACTCCGTTTGATCAAGTTCGGGTGGTTATCTTAGGACAGGATCCTTATCACGAACCCAATCAGGCGCATGGACTTTGCTTCAGCGTGAATGATGGAGTGCAGTTCCCACCTTCGTTACAGAATATTTTCAAGGAGATTGAAGCAGAGATGGGGACTCCAATTCCTCAAAGTGGAAATCTTACGCGATGGGCAAAACAGGGAGTATTCTTACTAAATACCTGTCTGAGCGTGCGTCAGCATCAGGCTTTTAGTCATAGCGGTCACGGATGGGAAACGTTCACGGATGCTGTCATTAGTATACTGAGCAGAGAGCGTGAAGGGTTGGTATTTATGCTTTGGGGTGCTCCTGCAGGAAAGAAGGCAGCTCTGATAGATGCCACAAAGCATTGTATTCTGCGGTCAGCTCATCCCAGTCCCCTGAGTGCATACAGAGGCTTCTTTGGCAACAATCACTTTAGTCTGTGCAATCAATATCTACAGCAGCATGGTCAACAACCTATCCAATGGTAATAAGGAATTGCCCCCTATGTTGATGGTGGGCGATGTGATTGTGCATACTGATGTTGTAACGGAGTTTTTCTGCTGTGATATCGAGAAGTGCAAGGGACGTTGCTGTGAGGAAGGAGATGCTGGGGCGCCTGTAACA
>JAEEGJ010029979.1_pt1 | contig 10681 bp, 6 predicted proteins | sample 8958761 | NCBI WGS metagenome assembly JAEEGJ01 (sample SAMN16246546, study PRJNA631951) | gut metagenome | biome: gut microbiome; feature: rumen; material: RS-attached | host: Bos | place: Iran: Karaj | collected 2018-10
CTTGACGGCTACACGATTTGCTCTGGTGTCATTAGCCACAAACTCAACGGCAAGAACATTATCGCAAAGCGCCTTGATGTCCACGACAAAATGACCGTCGGTTATGTTATGCGCAAAGGCATCACGAAATCGAGATATGCAGAAGCGTACATTGCAGCACTAAAGAGACATTGCAAATAGGGGTGTTTTTTTTGTGGCTTTTTTCCTTTTTCTCGTAAATCCAAGTTTGCGCTTATCCCCATAATAGTTTATATTCCTTTATGTACCGCACAATGCGGTGTTTGATTTTTATATGGAACAGTGTTTTTTTAATAATATGTCTGAGAAGGTCGTGGATGACCTTCGTAAAACGGTCGTTCCTGGTTCCCGCCTGTCTATTGCCGCAGCAAGCTTTTCTCTATATGCTTTCGAGACTTTGAAGGATGAACTCTGGAAGATTGATTCTTTGCGGTTCATTTTTACTTCAAGGACTTTTGTCAAGAAGCAGGTTTCAAAAGAAAGTAGAGAATTTGACATCTCCCGTAACGCACGAGAACAAGCACTCAACGAGGAACAGTCTGCCCGCGAGCGTTCGCTGTTCGGTAGCGAATTTGAATTGAAGTTGCGCAACCAGCTGAACCAGAAGGCGATTGCGGTGGAGTGTGCGGAATGGATCCGCCAGAAGGTGAAGTTCCGGACGAATGTTACCGATTTGAATTTTCAGACATTCATGCATGTAAAGCAGTCCGATGACGACGCGCTTTATACGCCGTTCAACGAGTTTTCGGCGGTGGGACTCGGTGTAGAAAAAGGCAACAACATTTCCAATTTTAGCATGAGGGTTTCGGCGCCTCTTTCCAATGACTATATCAACAAGTTTAATGAATGCTGGTTTGACGAATCGCAGTTTGAAGAAGTAACCCAGGCGGTCATGGACAGCATCGCTACGGTCTATAAAGAAAATTCTCCCGATTTCATTTACTTTGTAACGCTCTACAATATTTTCCATGAATTCTTGAACGACATCAGCGAAGATGTTTTGCCGAATTCGGCGACGGGTTTCAAGGAAAGTGCTATTTGGAAAAAGCTTTACAACTTCCAGAAAGATGCAGCCCTTGCCATCATCAACAAGTTGGAAAAATACAACGGTTGCATTCTCGCTGATAGTGTGGGTCTTGGCAAAACCTTCACGGCGCTTGCGGTGGTCAAGTATTACGAGAATCGCAACAAGAATGTGCTGGTGCTTTGCCCCAAGAAGTTGAACAACAACTGGATGACCTTCAAGAATAACCAGACGAACAACCCGCTTGTTACGGACCGTTTTCGTTATGACGTGCTGTACCATTCGGATTTGTCGCGTGATTCGGGGAGCACGAATGGCCTTGACTTGAGCCGCATTATTTGGAGCAATTACGACCTTGTGGTGATTGATGAATCCCATAATTTCCGTAATGGCGGCACAGCGACGGGCGAGGATTTTTCGGTTCATGATTTTGACGACGATGTCGATCGCAAGGAAAATCGTTACCAGCGCTTGTTGAATCAGGTCATTCGCAAAGGCGTGAAAACGAAAGTGCTGATGCTTTCGGCAACGCCGGTGAATAATCGCTTTAACGATTTGAAGAATCAGTTGCGTTTGGCTTACGAAGACGATTCGGAAAAGATGGATTCTCTGCTGAATTTGAATAACGGCATTGATTCTATTTTCAAACAGGCGCAGAGTGCTTACAATGCGTGGGCAAAACTCCCTGCTTCTCAGCGAACAACGCAGGCTCTTCTGGATACTTTGAATTTTGATTTTTTCGAGCTGCTTGATTCGGTGACGATTGCACGTTCCCGTAAGCATATCGAAAAATTCTACGACATCAATGAAGTGGGTAAGTTTCCGGAGCGTTTGCCACCGATCTCGGAGTCTCCCGAGTTGACGGATTTGGTGGGGATTTCGTTCGATAGCATTTACTTGCTATTGAGCCAGTTGCAGATGAGCGTTTATAGTCCGGCGAGATTTGTGCATCGTAGCCGCCTTGAAAACTACATTGATAGTTCTGAAGAAAAGGATTTACTTTACGGTCGTGAACTAGGTATTCGAAAACTCATGAGCATCAATATGCTCAAGCGTTTGGAAAGTTCCGTCTATTCGTTCAAGCTGACATTGAACCGTTATTATGAATTGGTTCAGAATACTGTTGACAAGATTGAAAAGTACAAGAGATGTGTTGAGGCTGGCAAAGAGGCTGCGGATGCAGATGTTATTTACGATATCGATAGCGCTGCCCTAGAAGATGATGAATTTACCGTCGGCAAGGATGTCCATTTTAAATTGTCCGATATGGATTACATTGGCTGGCTGAATGAACTCCGTCAAGAATTAAATGTACTTGCTCAATTGCAAAAAACGATTGAACAGCTTTCTCCTGAACATGATGCAAAACTCCAGACGCTTTATGACCGGATTTGCAGCAAGATAGAAGCCCCAATCAATCCTGGGAATAAGAAGATAATTTTGTTTACGGCATTTGCCGATACTGCGAAATATCTCTATGAACAGCTATCTACGAAATTGAACAAGGAGTATGGAATTCATACGGCTTTGGTGACGGGCGATATGGATGGCCGCACGAACCTCCCGAATTTGCGAGCCGATTACGATACGGTTCTGACGTATTTTTCGCCGCAGTCCAAGGAACGCCATTTGCTCAGGAACGTTGTTCCGGGCGATATCGACTTGCTGATTGCGACGGACTGCATTAGCGAAGGCCAGAACTTGCAGGATTGCGACTACCTGATTAATTACGATATCCACTGGAACCCGGTGCGCATTATCCAGCGCTTTGGCCGCATTGACCGTATCGGCAGCAAGAATGCAAAAATCCAGCTGGTGAACTTTTGGCCCAACGTGAGCCTTGATGAATACATCAACTTGAAATCTCGTGTGGTCGCCCGCATGAAAATTTCGGTGATGACTGCGACCGGCGACGACAACCCTATCAGCGCCGAAGAGAAGGGCGACCTGGAATACCGTAAGGAACAACTGCGCAAGTTGAAAGAAGACGTGGTTGACCTTGAAGACATGAAGGGCGGCGTGAATATCGTGGATTTGGGTTTGAACGAATTCCGCATGGACTTGCTGCAATATCGCGAAACCCATCAAGAAGTTGAGAATGCTCCCACGGGAATTTATGCGCTCGTGCATGCCGACGAAACAGGCGAATTGCCGCCCGGTGTGATTTACATTTTGCGCAACCGCAACAATGCCGTGAATATCCGCAGCAAGAATCGCCTGCATCCCTTCTACATGGTTTACTTAAAGCAAGACGGCAGCGTTGTATGCAACCACCTTTCGCCGAAAAAGATTCTTGACCTGATGCGCCACGCCTGTCGCGGACTTGCGACGCCGAATGCCGAACTTTGCAGGACGTTCAACAAGGAAACTGCGGATGGGCGCAAAATGGGCAAGTACAGCGACCTTTTGCAACAGGCAATCGCCTCGATTATTGAAGTCAAGGAAGAATCTGATATCGATAGCCTCTTTGGCGAAGGCGAAACCACTGCGCTCACTGGCGAAATCCGCGGTCTGGACGATTTTGAACTCGTGACATTCCTGGTAGTCAAATGATAAACCTACCCTCTTCGACATTCGTGGGCAAGGTGGTACCAAAGGAAAAGTTCTACAGCAAGTGCGCCGTGAATACGGCGACCAAGAATCTGTTTGTCAAGTATGTGGAACAGATTGTGTGGCAAAATAAGCTAACCGCACAGACCATGGCCGCAGAAAAGGGCTTGCTGGTAAACGAAATCGATGTCTTTGAAGTCAAAATGAAATCGTTTGATTGCCCGCGCAAGTTGTTCAAGTTCATTGACCAGAATTTGCACCACCACAACGTATTTGTCTTGACTTATGACGACAAGGCAAAACTCTTCGTGAACTTCAAGGAAAAAGAGAAGGACGAAAGCTTCCTGGAATTCTTTGAAACACCGTGGAAACCTGCCGACGAACCCGCATTTAATTTGTCCGGCAGCAACATGGACGAAATCTACGAATCCATCGTCCGCACCGCCGGTGCCGCGAATATAAATACAAGTCCCAGTTCCCTGAGCCTGCCGAAGGGAGAAGCGAAGCAATCCAAATATTCTCTAAAAGACTATATTCTACAAACTAAACAAAACCAAAAAATCAAGGCTCTAATCGAAAAACTGGAGAAAAAACTCGCCAACGAAAAGCAGTTTAACAGACAGGTGGAAATAAGGACTGAGATAAGGAAATTGGAAAAGGAGATTTGAGAATGATTAACAGGGACTTTGAGACCATTTATGAAGCACTAAAGAAAAATAAATTGGCTTTTTTTATTGGATCAGGTTTTTCTAAAGCTGAATGCAAAGAATATCCACTGTGGCTAGATGTTTTAGAGACTCTAAAGATGGATTTGGCTGAAGGAAATAAAGAGGATTCTTTATACAAGGAAACTGATGCATTAAAAATAGCTCAGTTTCATAGGTTGAAATTTGGCAAGAGTACAACTAAAAAGACCACGAAAGATGCTTTCCCAAAAGTTGCGGTTCCAGGTGATTTGACGAAACGTTTGTTGAATTTATATCCGCATTGTATTGTTACAACCAATTGGGATTGTTTTTTTGATAATGCGGTAAATAATGGTGCTTATATTTATGATGTGATTGCTGCGGATTACGAATTAGTTGAGTCTGAAAATAACTCAAAAATCATTAAAATGCACGGAGATTTTGAGCACGATAATTATGTGTTTACCGAAGATGATTATTTGAATTATCGTAAAAATTTTCCGTTAATTGAAAATTATGTAAAAAGCATTATTTCTACGCATGTTGTAATTTTTCTTGGTTATTCGTTTAATGATATTGACATGAAACAGATTTTCAATTGGTTCCGAGAAAAATCAACTGTTCAACCTGCAGCTTATATGGTGCAGGTTGGAGCTAATGAAGTCCTAAAAAGTTATTTGAAAAAATTTGGAATAACGGTATTAAACATTCTTCCATCAGAGGAAAAAATTACAAACGAAAGCTATGCAAAGGCTATAGACCTTTTGATTGCGAATGTTGAAAACTTTGAGGAAAATAAATATTCTAATAATCCATTTGATTATGTTGTTACTAAAATAAAAAAATACAATTCTTATCCAGTTGTTCTACACGATCAAATAACAAAAAGTTTAGGAAATTGCAAAATAATTGAATCAATTCATAATAAAAATTATTTGCAGTTTTATGATAAAATTTTAACATCGGATTATAATCGAAAAAAAAGGGATATATATAAAAAATTTGTTGAATTGTTAAATAATGAAGATTGGCTGAAAAAAAATAAAGATGAATATAAATCGCTAAAGGCAATCTTCTTAAAATGTAATGTATCTGGTGTTATATATTCTGATTTGCTTTCAGGTGATATTCTTCGTCATGATTTTGATGGAAATTGTACAAATAGAGATATAGAAGAATTTCAGAACTTTTGTTACTGCGGTGATGAAAAAAATGGTGAAATGAAATCAAAAATGAAATATGTGTATTGTCTCTATAACCTTAAAGAGTATAAACACGCTTATGAAGAAAATGAACGTAGTATAGAAGTATGCAAAACAAATAAGGATTGGAAAAATTTATTTATAGCCATATTTAATCAAAAAGTCTTTTCTAATTTAGGCCGAATAGAATCTGTTTCATTAAATAATCAAAAATGGAATATTGATGATTTGTATCAAAAATTACCTTATGAAGTACAAAGAGAATATTCTGATTTGTATCTTTTTTTGAAAAATGGAGGATTGTATGCGGAATACTCAAATGCGCAATCTAATTTGGATGATTTGAATAAAAAAATAGAAGGGGAGAAAAAGGGAACTGTATATGGAACGTCTTCAAAAGAATATAATCCAACCATATTAGATAACTTGGTTTATTATATATTGGGAAATTACATTTGCATAGACCAATATAAAATCTTTAAGGATATATGTCAAAAACACCTTGAATGTTGTGTTTTAAGTCAAAGAAAGCAATTAACATTGTCTTTCTCCAAAAATGAATTGTTTGTATTCCTGAAATTTTTGGAAAAAGATTTAATAAAAAATTTATTATCAAAAATAGATGGGAAATTACATACTATTCAACTCGAAAAAGATGTTATCGCATGGATGATTGACATTGCTGTTAATTGTTCAAAAAGTGATAGCGCATCAAATGTTTTAAATAAAATTCTTTTCATTTTATCTTTAACAAAGATAGAAAAAGGCGACTACGAGAAAATAATGACTAAGTTATCAGACTTTATTGTAGCGCGATCAAACTCCCAAGTTCATTTTTCTGAAATTATAGATTTTACATATTATCAAAAGATGTTGTTTAAAAATAGATCTAATGAATTATTTAAGAACTTATTCAATTCGATATTAAAAACGTTTACTTCAGTTGGCACAAGTCCTATTAATACACAGTATTTAGAGCATACAAATTTTGAATATCTTTTTAAATGTTTTAAACAGTCCTTTAGTGATGAACCTTTATTGCAACAATTTATTGCTGAATCAACAAAATTCCCTGTTATAGAGCAATTTCATTTAAAGATGAATCTTCTCTTTCCTCTTTATTCCTATTCAAACAGCAATTGTAAAACTATGATAAAAAAATGCATCCATTTTGAAAAAGAAAAAAATATAGCTATTGGAGAATTAGATTCTGTAATTACATTTAACTATTTATTGAGCATGCATGAATATGGATTAAAAAAATGGTCAAAAACATTTGTTGCGCAACTGAATAAAATTTTAATGAAAATGCCAAATAATTTTTACACCTACTATTTCGAAAGGTCTCATTCTATGTTAAAAAAAATGTGTAAGAAAGATTCTCAATGTAAGCCCCTGTTGGAAGATATTAAAAAACGGATTAAAATGCACTCCAATTTCTTTAACGAATAGTTGGAAAAATTATAGTTTTTTCAACATAAAATCTGGCCAAAATTATAGATATTTCAACATACGGCGCGATTTTTGCCGAAAAATGGCGAAATTCCGCTAAAATCGCCTTTTTTTCTCCCAAAACTTAAATATCTTGATAAAAATGTATTAAAACCACACTTTTATCAAGATATTTTTGTTGTTTTACGACTTTTTTATATATATTTACTATAAAAAGGCAAAAAAGAGGCATTATGGAACGATTTGCGATGCAACAGCTGGCCCAGTGGAAAGTGCGTAAGGACCGCAAGCCGCTGATAGTCCGTGGAGCTCGACAGACTGGAAAGACCTGGCTTTTGAAGGAGTTCGGCAAGACCTCCTTTGCCGAGACCGTTTATATAAACTTTGAAAACGAGCGCCGACTCCGTGACCTGTTCTCTGAGAATTTTGACATCAAGAGAATTATTTCCACGATTGAGCTCAATTGCGGGAAAAAGATTGACCCCGAAAACACCCTGATCATCTTCGATGAAATCCAGGCGGCAGAGGGCGGCCTAACCTCGCTCAAGTATTTTTGCGAAGACGCTCCCCAATACGCCGTAGTCGCGGCTGGCTCGCTGCTTGGCATTGCGCTGCACTCCGGCCTTTCGTTTCCGGTGGGCAAGGTGTCTTTCTTGGACCTTGGTCCGCTCTCGTTTTTCGAATTCCTTTACGCCGCAAAAAAAGAAATGCTTTGCGAAGCCATCCGTAACGGGCAATGGAACGCATTGGAACCATTTCACGATGAACTGTTCGGTTTGCTGAGGAGTTACTTGTTTGTGGGTGGAATGCCTGAAGTGGTGCAGAAATGGGTCGATGCCGGCGACTACTTCGAGGCCCGCGAAATCCAGCGCGAAATACTGCGCTCGTATGCGGCGGATTTTTCGAAGCATGCGCCTGGCGAGCAGATTCCGCGCCTGAACATGGTGTGGGATAGCCTCCCCGCCCAGCTCAGCAAGGAAAACAAGAAATTTGTATACGGGATTATCCGCGAGGGTGCGCGCGCCAAGGATTTTGAAATTGCCATAGAATGGCTCCGCGATTGCGGGCTGGTGCTGGAATCCCACCGGGTCAAGGAACCCCGTATGCCGCTGAAGGCCTACCAGGATACCCATGTGTTCAAGCTTTTTATGTTGGATGTGGGCCTGCTTGGTGCATCCGCTGGTTTGGACGCAAAAACGCTGATTGACGGGAACAAAATTTTCACGGAGTTCAAGGGTGCCATGGCCGAACAGTTCGTGATGCAGGAACTCTCTACTCTGGACCCCGACTACCTCGGATATTGGACAAACGAACGCAGCACCTCTGAAGTGGATTTCATTCTGCAAAAGGATGGACTGATTATCCCCATTGAAGTCAAGTCCGGCGAGAACCTGCGCTCACGCAGTTTTACGTTGTTCTGTGACCAGTTTGCGCCCGATTTGGCGGTAAAAACATCGATGCTCCCCTTCCGTGATAACGAAAAGATGCTGAATGTGCCGTTATACGGAATCGCTACGATAAATAATTTGAAAAAAGCGGAAAAACCGGCTGAATAAAGGCTATATTTCGGACAAAGGTATCCCATGGAAAAGATGAAGTTTGAAACTCCCGATATGGCGCAGATGAATGTCGAGAAGATTGCCGCGCTGTTCCCGAATTGCGTGACCGAAAGCAAGGCCAAGGATGGTAAGCTGAAGAAGGCGGTGAATTTCGATGCGCTCAAGCAGATGCTCGGCGAGAGCGTCGCGGAAGGCGACGAGTCCTACGAATTTACCTGGGTCGGCAAGCGCGATGCCATGGTAGAAGCCGCGAAGCCCATCCGCAAGACGCTGCGCCCCTGCGTGGAAGAATCCAAGAACTTTGACACCACCGAGAACCTTTACATCGAGGGCGACAACCTCGAAGCCCTGAAACTCCTGCAAGAAGGCTACCTGGGCAAGGTCAAGATGATATACATTGACCCGCCCTATAATACCGGCAACGACTTTATCTACAAGGACGACTTCCGCATGGATAGCGCCAAGTACGCCGAAGAAAGCGGCGCCGTGGACGACGAAGGAAATCGCATGGTGCAGAATTCCGACAGCAACGGCCGTTTCCATTCCGACTGGTGTTCCATGATTTACAGCCGCCTGCTGCTCGCCCGCAACCTGCTCACCGACGACGGCGTGATATTCATCAGCATCGACGATAACGAAGTGACTAATTGTACAAAAATTTGTGATGAAATTTTTGGTGCGAAAAATAGAGTTGCGTTGATTTGTCACAAATCAAGAGCGTCTGTGTCTAATGATAAGATTATTTCTCCAAATCATAATTTTATCCTCTTTTATTCAAGAAATGTTGATTTGTTGGAGGCTGAACGTAAGTATATAGGCTTAGATCCGATATTAGATGGATTTGATTTAGATGATAATGATGGTCGTGGAGCTTATAGGCTTGTTCCTGTTGATGGCCCTGGCGGAGCAAAAAAGGGAAATCCGTATTTTGAATTTTTAGGAATAACGGGATATTGGCGCTTTTCTAAAGAAACAATGCAAGAAAAATACAAAGATGGGTTAATTGTAAAGAAAGGGAATAGCTTATATCAAAAATATTTTAAATCAACTGCAGCTAATACAAGAAGAACCGCTACAACATGGTGGGATGATGGTGGTTTAACATCCTCTGCAACATCTAAATTAAAAGATTTAATGGGTGGAGGTTCGTTTGATACTCCCAAACCTGTTGAATTGATTGATCGAATGCTTAGGATGATTACTTGGAAAGATAAATCTTCTTTGGTGTTAGATTTCTTTTCTGGATCTGCAACAACAGCGCATGCTTTATTACAACTTAATAGTCAGGATGGTGGACGTCGAAAATTTATTATGGTTCAGGTGCCTGAAGAGTGTAATGAAAAATCAGAGGGCTATGCAAATGGCTACAAGACCATCTGCGAAATTGGCAAGGAACGCATCCGTCGCGCAGGCGACAAAATCCTCGCAGAACAACAAGCCAAAGAAAAATCTGCCGCCGACAAAACGGACCTGTTCGATAGCGCAAGCGACAAACCCGCAACCGCAAAACCGTTGGACATCGGTTTCCGCGTCCTGAAAATCGACGACTCCAACATGAAGGACGTCTATTACTCCGCCGGTGAAATCTCCCAGCAAGACCTCGTCGAACAAATCAGCAACATCAAGGACGGTCGCACCGACATGGATCTCCTCTTCGGCTGCCTCGTCGATTGGGGCGTCCCGCTCTCGCTCCCCATCAAAACCGAAACCATCGAAAACCTCCAAGTCTATAACGTCAACGACGGCGACCTAGTCGCCTGCTTCGCAAACGACATCCCCGAAGCCGCTATCCGCCAAATCGCAGCCGCCAAGCCCCTCCGCGCCGTCTTCCGCGATTCCAGCTTCAAAAGCGACTCCGCCAAAATCAACGTCACCGAAATCTTTAAAACAATCAGCCCCAACACTACAGTCAAGGTGGTGTAAGAATAATATGACGCAGGAAGAAATTAATAGTTTGCTGACAGAGACGAGCTGCCTATTTCAGCATATATTCTATTTTAAACAAGTTTTTGATATTCTTCCTAGTAAAGAACATATTGGAACAAGTATTGCTTATACAGATGTGTTGCCTAGAACTGACGATTTTTTAAAAGAGTTGAATATTCCGACGAAAATAAACCGGCATTCCGGAATGGCGAAAACCGCCAGACCGGAATACAGGATACCGCTTTAGCGGCTTAGCTTTTTATC
>JAEEGJ010029983.1_pt1 | contig 10681 bp, 2 predicted proteins | sample 8958761 | NCBI WGS metagenome assembly JAEEGJ01 (sample SAMN16246546, study PRJNA631951) | gut metagenome | biome: gut microbiome; feature: rumen; material: RS-attached | host: Bos | place: Iran: Karaj | collected 2018-10
TACATTGAACAGTACAAATACCTCAGACGTTAACTATACTACCAATACAATTACAGCAACGCAATGGGCTACTTTAGAGCAGTTCGGTGCTGCCTTCCTGCCTGCCGCGGGCGAACGGTACGGGACTTCGGTCTACGGTGCGGGTTCCAGCGGCTACTACTGGTCGTCGTCGTACCTCAATAGCAATAGCGACTTCGCCTGGGACGTGTACTTCTTCGATTCAAGCCTCTCTGCCGGCTACAACTACTACCGCGACGACGGTCAATCGGTGCGGCTTGTGTTCCCCTCCCAGGGCTATTCCTTTGGCATCAACGCCAGCCCCAGCCCCGCGGAGGGCGGTGCGGTGAGCGGGCATGGCGCCTATCAGGCGGGCGCCGAATGCACGCTCACGGCGACGGCCTCTGCGGGCTACTCCTTTGTTAATTGGACCGAGAACGGAATCATTGTGTCAACGGATGCCAGCTACACCTTTGTGGTGTTAAGGGACAGAAACCTTCTGGCGCATTTCGCGCCAATTATTTCTGAAGGTGGCCTTAGCGCGTTCACCGTGAATGCCAATGGAGGTAGTGTTGTCTTTTCAAAAGGCAACCTACAATACATCGGCAGTGCCGAGACGCCTTACTGGAAGTTTGCCGAGCACCAGTGGGTTTATTTTGGCACTACTACTGGCCAAAACAGCAGCAACCAGAATGTTGATCGTGACCTGTTCGGCTGGGGTACCAGTGGATATAATCACGGTGCTACAGCGTATCAACCATGGTCAACGAGTACAACGAATAGTCAATATTACGCTTACGGCAACTTAAGCTATAACTTGTATGACCAGACAGGCCAGGCCGATTGGGGTTACAATGCCATCAGCAACGGTGGCAACCAGGAGAACAGCGGCTGGCGGACGCTGACAAAAGATGAATGGGGATATTTGTTCAATACCCGAAGCACACCTTCAGGCATCCGCTATGTCAAGGCCAATGTTAACAATGTCAACGGTGTAATCCTGTTGCCCGACGACTGGAATGCCAACTATTATCCTTTGAACAACACTAATAGTAGTGGTTCAAACTATACAAGCAATGTCATAACAGCCGCGCAATGGGCTACTTTAGAGCAGTTCGGTGCTGCCTTCCTGCCTGCCGCGGGCTACCGGAGCGGGACTTTGGTCAACCTTGCGGGTTCCTACGGCCGCTACTGGTCGTCGTCGTACATCGGTAGCAACAGCGCCTGGCGCGTGGACTTCGACGATTCGGGCCTCTATGCCGTCTACTACGACAGCCGCATTCTCGGTCAGTCGGTGCGGCTTGTGTTCCCCTCCCAGGGCTATTCCTTTGCCATCAACGCCACCCCCAACCCAGCGGCGGCCGGCGCGGTGAGCGGTGCCGGCGCCTATCAGGCGGGCGCCGAATGCACGCTCACGGCGACGGCCTCTGCGGGCTACTCCTTTGCTAATTGGACCGAGAACGGAATCATTGTGTCAACGGATGCCAGCTACACCTTTGTGGTGTTAAGGGACAGAAACCTAGTGGCGAATTTTGTCGCATCAGGCAACATCGTGTTTGCCGATGCCGATGTGAAAGCGTTGTGTGTTGCCAATTGGGATACCAACGACGACGGCGAGTTAAGCTATGTTGAAGCAGCGAACGTGACAAGTCTGGGTGAGGTGTTCAAAAACAACACGGACATCCATTCGTTTAATGAATTGCAATACTTCATTTTCTTGGTTTCCATAGGGAACCAAGCTTTTTATGGCTGCTCCAACTTTACAGCGGTGACTATTCCGGAACAAGTGACTTCGGTGGGTAACCAAGCTTTTTGGAATTGCCCCTCTTTGCAAACGGTTACGTTCAATGCCATCCATTGCACAAGTATGCAGTCCACCTATAACAACAATACCTATTCTGTGTTTTCGAGTAATACGAGTGGTGGAACTTCGGCATTGACTCGTGTGGCCATTGGTAACCAAGTGACGCGTGTTCCGGACCATGCCTTCCAAGGATCTTCTGATATTTATTTGCGATTGGTGATTCCCGCCTCGGTGACCGAAATCGGTAACTATGCCTTCGATGGCTGTAGCAGTATTCCGTTAATGCTCATTCAAGGCAATGGATTGTTAGCCATAGGTGAATATGCCTTCCGTAATTGTTCCGCATTGGCTAGTGCTTTGAATTTGCCTAATAGTGTTACTTCCATTGGGCAATATGCCTTTTATGGATGCATATTGTTGCCTTCGTTGACCGTTGGTGAAGGGGTAACCACCATCGGAGGCTATGCCTTCTGGAATTGCCCGGTGTTGACTACGGTGCATTTTAATGCGGTGAATTGTACTTCCATGGTAACCAATTCTCAATATTCCGTTTTCAATAGTGAAACTAATAATGGTGGAGCCACACCTATTGTTACCCTGTCCCTTGGTGAAAACGTGACCAATGTTCCAGATTACGCATTTAGAAACAGCACGAATCTCACAAGTGACATCATCATCCTTGACGCCACCACGAACATTGGCCAATATGCATTCCATGGTGCGCAAAGCCAATCGCTGACCATTGGCGAGGGGGTAAACACTATCGGAGGCTATGCCTTCTGGAATTGTCCCCAACTGGCTACGGTGCATTTCAACGCGACGAACTGCACTTCCATGGTGACCAATTCTCAATATTCTGTTTTCAACAGTGGTACTAATAATGGTGGAGCCACACCTATAGTTACACTGAACATAGGTGATAATGTGACACGGATCCCTGACTTTTCGTTTAGGTATAGTTCCAATGCTGTTGGTACTTTAACGCTGCCGGAATCATTGACAAGTATTGGACAATATGCCTTTGATTTGTGTAGCGGTTTTATGGGTGACTTAACAATCCCTAATGCGGTCGAAACCATAGGTCAATATGCCTTTAGTGGTTGCAGTGGGTTTAACGGCATTTTAAGCCTGCCTGTTAATGAATCATTCAACATCATTAATCAATACACCTTTAACGGATGTAGTGGTTTGACGGGTACGTTGACTATTCCTGACAATGTCACAGAAGTGGCTCATTCGGCATTTCGAAGTTGCAGTGGTTTCACAGGGGCTTTGCTGTTGCATGATGCGATGACTACGGTAGGAGACTATGCTTTCAATGGCTGCTCCAACATTCCGGAATTGACCATCGGTGAGGGTATGAATACAATTGGTGGCTATGCCTTTTGGAACTGCCCGGCCATGGCAACAGTGCATTTCAACGCCATAAACTGCACTTCAATGAACACTTCGTCATACTCAGTGTTTAACAGTGGGTCTAACTATGGTGGAGCCACTCCTATTGTAACTTTAACCATTGGCGATCTTGTGACTGCCATTCCCAATTATGCCTTTAGATACAGCAGTAACATGGTGGGGAATCTTATCATTCCAGATGCTGTAATTTCCATCGGTCAATATGCCTTTGCCAATTGTAGCGGACATAATGTGTTTACTGGAAAGAATACCACCACCATTGCTAATTATGCTTTCCAAAACAGCAACTTCAATGGAACATTGCGTTTTGGTGATGCTCTTGCTTCTATTGGCTCATACGCCTTCGATGGTTGTAATGGTTTCACCGGTCATCTGGTCTTCCCCAATAGTGTCACCTCCGTGGGAAGCTATGCCTTCCGGGGTTGCAGTGGTTTCAATGGCTCGCTGGTGCTGGGTAGTGGTATCTCTACCATCAATGACTATACCTTCTCGGGATGCTCGGGCTTCACGGAGTCGCTCATCATTGGCCGAGCGGTGAATTCCATCGGGAACTATTCGTTCCAAAACTGCAGCGCTTTCACCTCGCTGATCGCGGAAAATCCTGCTCCTATCTCAGCCACTAACAACTCGTTTACGGGCATGACCTACACCATCCCTGTGCATGTGCCTTTTGGCTTGATCATCAACTACCAAAACGCTAACGGATGGAAATCATTCACCAATTATAAGAACCAATTCACCTTTGAGCAACTCGATAATGCCGATTGGTCCGATGCCCAAAACTGGTACACCTTTGAGTTGCCTGGTCCTAACGACGTGGTGTGTGTGAATAGCAACTGTAACATGGATGTGGATGCCAATGTGCTGCGTGTGTATGTGCTTAACTTAAACGATACGTTTACTGTCAACAGCGACCAAACGCTCGAGGTTAACTATGGCGTCGGTATCCTTCAAGCTTCGCAGCTGGTGCTTGAAGAAGGCTGCCAACTCTATAACAACCTTCCGGGCGTTCATGGAACCGTCCAACTCAATATCGGTGGCAATAAACGCGATGGCGATGGATGGTTTACCATCGCCGCTCCTATCTATGGTGGCGCGCCAGTGTGCACCCTCACCACGGGCGACTACGACCTCTTTGCTTACGACGAGCCTACCCACTATTGGAAAAACCAGAAAGTGGCCGACAACGGCATCACTACCCTGAACCTGGGTCAAGGCTATCTCTATGCCAACCAGACTACGACGGGGTTGTCGTTATCAGGTGAGTTGAATCCTTCCAACGCGATCATCACTATGCCTGTGACTTACGAAGGTGCTCCACTGGAAGGCTACACCCTCGTGGGTAATCCTTATACCAACAACCTCAGCATCAACGATGTTCAACTGAATGGTACCCCGTTGACGACCTATTACAAAGTCAACGGAGGCAGTAACCTCGTGGCTTATACAGATAGCGACCCCATCCGTCCTGGAGAGGGCTTCTTGGTGATGGTTCCCGAAGGAGGGACGCTGACCTTCACACCCTCACGAGGACAAAGCCGTAACGGCGATATGCCCGATGTGGAAAGAGAAGGCGAGCCTGTTGGCTTCCGCCTGCCTGCTCATAACGATTTGATTGATGTGGATGCCTATAATGGCGAGACCCAGTACGTCAACATCACCGTTACAGTCAATGCTGATGAAGGCGGTACCGTGACGGGTGGCGGCAGCTATGCGGTGGGCTCCACCTGCACCCTGACCGCAGTCCCCAATGAGCTGTACGCCTTCGTTAATTGGACCTGCAACGGCGTGTCGGTCTCCACCAATCCCACCTATAGCTTCACGGTGATGGGCGCTGGTGCCTATACGGCCAACTTTGCACAATCGGTCTTTACCCAAACTACCGTGATCACCCCTGGCTGGAACTGGTGGAGCACGTATATCGACCAGAGCAACATGGATGGCCAGACGATGCTTGAGAATGCTCTTGGCAACAATGGCTTGCGTGTCGTGTCGCATAAAAACGGCTATGTGGAACCCTTGGAGGTGGATGGCGTCATCTATTGGTATGGCACCCTCTCCGAGATCACCAACGAGCAGATGTATATGATCATGACCAATGCCTCATGTTCTGTGCCGCTCACGGGAGGTATGGTGTCGCCATCCGACCACCCTATCACCATTAATAGCGGCTGGAATTGGATCGGCTATCCAAGCAACCAGAGTCTCACTGTGAACGAGGCGATGACGGGCTTTGAGGCGGAGGAAGACGACATCATTAAGAGTCGTATCAACGGTTATGCCAATTACCATAATGGATCATGGTATGGTACCCTGAGTACGTTGAACCCAGGTAGTGGCTACATGTACAAGTCGAACAGCAGTGCCTCGAAGACCTTGGTGTTCCAGCAAGGGCGAGGACAGAACGTATCGGATGTTATCAACGAACGGTTCGATTGCTTTGGCTTCTCTTCGGAAAACTACAAGGACAACATGACCGTCACAGCCGTTGTGGAACTGGATGGTGTGGAGCTGCACTCTGCCGACTATGAGCTTGTGGCCTTTGCGGGTGACGAATGCCGTGGTAGCGTCAAGCTGATGTATGTGGAGACCATAGACCGTTATGTGGCTTTCCTGACGGTTCTTGGCGAGGCTGCTGAACCGCTGCGTTTCGCTCTTGTCAAAGATGAGGAGATGCTGCTTTCTGACTACACCACCTTCTTCGAGGCTGATGCCGCGTTGGGTTCGCTCGGTAACCCCATGAAGCTTTGCTTCAGCAAGCTTGCGGTGGGAGAGAGCCTGCAACCGAAAACGACCGTCTTCCCGAATCCTGTCAAAGAGGTGCTCTTTGTCGAGGGAACTGGGTTGAATCGGGTCGAGGTGTTCAATGCCATGGGACAACGGGTTGTCAGTGCCGATGCCCAAGGGTTGTCGGCAAAGATTGACCTAATTGGCTGCGCCAGTGGTGTCTATCTGGTTCGTGTTACGACTGAAAACGGCATGGTTACCCATCATATCATAAAGGAGTGAGTATGAAAAAGATCTTGATCACAGCCATGGCCTGCCTTTGGGCGGCCATGGCCTTCGCCAACCATTGGAAGCCAAATGACAGTCTCGAGTCGAACATGACGGTTACGGCCATAGTCCAGGTCAATGGCACGGAGCAACGTGTTGAGGACCTTGAGTTGGGTGTGTTCTGTAACGAAGAATGCCGAGGGTCACAGCTGCCCATTTATATTGCAGCACTCGACCGTTACGTCTATTTCACCCAAGTCTATGGCCTGAGAAATGATTCGTTTACTTTCAAACTTTATAGTCAAAGCAGTGGTGAGGAACTCGCGCTTGCGTCTCCTGAGGCTATTTCTTTCAACGAGGACGGTTATGGGTCGTTGTCCAATCCTTATATCCTGGATTTCACTGAAATCGTCCTGGAGAACTACATCATCACAGTGAATGTCGACCCAGAGGAGGGGGGAGAGGTCACTGGAGCAGGTAACTATTTCGAAGGACAGGATTGTTCCGTCGTTGCCACTGCCAATGAGGGATTTGCCTTTTTGAATTGGACTGAGAATGGCAATGTGGTATCCACTTCGGAGCGTTATTCTTTCACGGTGACTTCTAACCGTGATTTAGTTAGCCATTTTGTTAGTAGTGACAGTCCTTGGTTACCTAACGATGACTTTGAGTTAGGTATGACGCTTACCGCAATTGTTCAGATTAATGGGGTGGAGCAGCGTTCCGAGGATCTCGAGTTGGGTGTGTTCTGTGGCGATGAGTGTCGTGGGACACAGATGCCCACGTATATAGAGGCACTTGACCGATATGTGTATTTCACGCAGGTGTATGGCTCGCCATCCGATGTCTTTACCTTCAAGTTATATGACCACGGACAAGGCCGGGAGCCTAAGGTCTTTTCAACCGAGACGCTGGCTTTTGATGCCGATGGATACGGGTCGTTGGCTAGTCCACAGGTATTGAATTTCATGGGTTTGATATATCAAATCACTGTTGAGGCCAATCCTGCCGAGGGTGGTGTCGTTGCTGGTTCAGGGATCTACGAGCTGGATGATCCCGTAACTCTTTCGGCTACTCCCAACGAGGGCTATACCTTTGTCAACTGGACTGAGAGCGGTGAGGAGGTCTCCACGGATCCCATCTATTCATTTGCCGCCTCGGATACGGCGACCTTCGTGGCGAACTTTTCGCTGAACAGCTATCAGGTCTCAGCACAAGTGAATCCCACCGAGGGTGGCACTGTTACGGGTGCTGGCACGTATGACCACGGCGCCACAGCAACACTGACAGCTATGGCTGCGGAAGGCTACTCGTTCGTTAACTGGACCGAGAATGGCGAGGAGGTTTCCACAGATCCCACGTATTCTTTCACCGTGACAGGCGACCGTGTTTTGACGGCCAACTTCGCGCTTCCTCAGGACGAGTCAGTGGAAATAGAGCTGTCCCCAGGCTGGAACTGGATCAGTTACTTGCCAGCAACGGAGATGACTGTTGAGGCTGCCTTCGCCAACCTCAGTCCCAACGATGGCGACATGGTTAAGAGCCAGTCGGCTTTCAGCACCTACAACGCCTCTACAGGCCAGTGGTCGGGAGGCCTCAACACCTTCTCCCCAGGCCGAGGGCTGATCTACCTTAGAAATGGCGAGATGACGAGTTTCAGTTATCCTTCTTCAAGGCAAGACCTCAATACAACGCATGGCAATAGAGAGGTTGAGATGCTGACAGTTTATCGAGGTACGGCGACGGATTACTCCAATCTTTCATTAAGTGATTTTACCCGAATGACTTCAAGTACAACAGCGCCTTCGGGTGACAATTATTACAATGTGGTTGTCTCAACTAGCATCACCCATGGTTCAGATCAGTATTGCTACTACTCTTTCGAGAGTGCTGATGGTTCATTATCATGGGAATTTACGCCACGATGTACTGGGTTCTGGGCTTTAGTTGGTCCCAATGGACATTGTAGTAACTCACTTTTTACAAACATAACTATTGGAGAAACAGTGGTGGACCCTAACCTTAGTGGTGTTACAGTAACCTATTCCAACATTGGTTGGGTTATAGAGTTTCCTGTTGATGTACATTGTGTGGGAAGGCAGTCAAATGCTAGCTATACTACGGTTTATTGGGGGAATCTTGCTCGTGAACAAGGCGAGATTACAGCATTCATCAGCCCTGAGAATAGTGGAGTAGTAACTGGATTTGGAACGTATGTCAGTGGTGAGACCTGTAGCTTGACGGCCACGGCCAATGCGGGTTACACTTTTGTCAACTGGACCGAGAATGGTGAGGTGGTTTCATTGGCACCAAACTATAGTTTCACTGTGACGGGCGACCGTGTTTTGACGGCCAACTTTGTGCGTTCCCAGCATGATTCGGTGGTGATTGAGTTGACTCCGGGCTGGAACTGGATCAGTTACCTGCCGACGACGGAAATGACCGTTGAGGCTGCCTTTGCCAATCTTAGCCCCAATGACGGCGACATGGTCAAGAGCCAGGCCGCTTTCTGCACCTACAACGCCTCTACAGGCCAGTGGTCAGGAGGCCTCAAAACCTTCACCCCAGGCCGCGGCCTCATCTATCTGCGAAACGGCGAGACGACGACCTTCACCTATCCAAAGTAAGGCGTTTCGTTTTATATAAAATTCATTCCTTTGTTGACGCTCCCTAGAACCACTTTCTGGGGAGCGTCACAATTGTTCGGATTTCACGGGTCATACGGATTTTTATATCCTTTCATATGCAAGGATAATCAATATTTATATTATATCAGAACTAATGTATTTTTGTTTTTTGAGTTTTTATAGTTCCCATCCAGTGACTTCCTTGATGAAGGCGGGATCGGCCCCGGCTTTGAGCATCTTGTGAGCGATTTGAAGTGAAGCTTGTTCAAGACCTTCTTTGCGTCCCTCTATTCTTCCATCGCGCCTGGCGGCTCCGAGCACGTCGTTCTGGTACATGATGGTCTCCAGGTGTTCCTCGTAGGCCTTGCGTTCCTTGACGGTCATCTTCAGCTCCAGCAGACGCTCATAGGCTTCCCTTAATCCTGGAACCTTTGTCTCCGGATCGATATAGCCCCACTTCAGGTAGCGCATCCATTCCTCGCGGGCGTTGGAGGCTTCTTCCTTTTCGTATTTCTCCACACGGAGCAGGTAGTACTCGGGGAAGACCTTCTCCGACAGCACCGTCTCTATGCCATGCCTTTCGTCGGCGGTGACCTTGAGCTGGTCGCCGGTGTTGACGCCGACTAGGGAGTTGCTGCCGTGGTAGAGGTAGTCCTCACCCTCGCCGAAGTCGAAGTAGAGGATGTTGATGGAATAGACCTTTTTCACCTTCCGGTAGTCCTTGCCGAGCTTGAGGTGCTCCGTGATGGTCTTGGCCACTCCGAAGAGGACCCGTTGGAGGAAGTAGAGTTCGGTGCTTTGTTGGATTTCGACGAGGATGATCTCGCCCTTGCTGTTCTTGGCCTTGATATCGACGCGGTTGAACTTGTCGTCTTTTGTCTTTTGGTTGCTTTCGCTTTCGAGGAGTTCGGAGATGGTGATCTTCTCACCGAGGACCGTGGAGACGAGTCCTTCGAGGATGGTGAAGTCTGCCTTGTCGCGGAGGACGTACTTGGCGGCCCAGTCGAAACGGATGCAGTTGCTGTCGGTGTGGGATGTGGAGGCGCTCATTGTAGTAGTGTTTTTGTTTGTTGATTCAATTTGTTCAAAAATCACTGCAAAGATAGTGTATAGTTTTAAAATATACAAGTGTTTTGATGAAATTATTAACACTTGAGGCTTTTATGGGTTTCATGTCCTCTTTGTCTGTATTAATGAAATGAATATCACACTAATACGAAAAGGACCAACAAGGACTAGCAGGTACAGGCTTTTTTTAATACATTTGCAAGGAAAAAACTATCAAACAAGAAAGATCAAGTTAGTTTATCTAAGCGAAATCAAATATTAAATATTATGACCAAACTATTACATTTCAAAAAATGGTATCTGCCATTACTCATTGTTTTGCTTTCGGGCTTTGTGGGAACGACAAGCCTTCATGCCCAAAACACGTTATCCGAAGGTGCGCTCAATGGTTTGTTCTCGGTCAGTGCGACCCAGCAAGTCTATTTTTCACAAGGCAACTTACAGTACAAGGCCTCAACGAATACCTGGCGTTTTGCCGAGAACCAGTATGACTATATTGGCGATGCCAACAGCAACATTTCCTCCACCTACAGCGGTTATATTGACTTGTTCGGCTGGGGAACCAGCGGATATGACCACGGTGCTACGTACTACCAGCCATGGAGTACCAGTACAAGCTATAACTACTACTATGCTTATCGTAGCTCTACTTATAATTTATTTGACCAAACAGGCAAGGCCGACTGGGGTTACAACGCCATCAGCAACGGCGGTAACACAGAGAACAGCGACTGGCGCACGCTGACTCATGAAGAATGGTTATATCTGTTCAACA
>JAEEGJ010029984.1_pt1 | contig 10681 bp, 8 predicted proteins | sample 8958761 | NCBI WGS metagenome assembly JAEEGJ01 (sample SAMN16246546, study PRJNA631951) | gut metagenome | biome: gut microbiome; feature: rumen; material: RS-attached | host: Bos | place: Iran: Karaj | collected 2018-10
GTGGCTTCTCTCTTAATCTTCTCAGCCTGATAAAAGTCTGCAAGATAGTGTCTGGCAAGTTCATCCGTAAGTGAATCGCCGGCCATGGGAATCATACCGTAGCCGATGATACTTCCGGCATCGGTGATGGAAATATCGCTGGTACCTGCGCCCACGTCCACCAAAGCAAGATTCAGCATTCTGAAACGTTCGGGAATGGCAACCGACATGGCTGCAATAGGCTCGAGGGTAAGATTCAAAACTTCAAGTCCCGCAAAATCAACAGCCTTATAAAGTCCGTCCACAACATCGTCGGGAAGGAAGGTTGCTATCATATCAGCGGAAATATGTTTGGCCTTGTGACCCACAAGATTCAAAATAGGGAATTTATCAATATAGTATTTTATAACGGAGTAACCGACACAATAGAATTTAATATCGGTATTGTTGCCAGCCTGAAACTCCTTGTATGCTTTTTCCACGCCCAAAAGCTGAAGATTTGTAACGTCTTCGGGCTTGGTCTCTCTTTCTTCTTCAAAAATCATGTCAACATGAGTGTTGACGGTCTTAAGAACACGACCTGCGGCTGCAATACATACGCGGTTAAGAGGCTCTCCGATAACAGCCTCGCACTGTTCCTTGACTTCTTTGATGGTGGTGGCAACTCTGGGAATATCATGAATCTGTCCGTCAATCATGGAACGGGTTTCATGTTCTTTGGACCTTTGGCATACCACCTTAAAACGGTCGTCTTCAAAGTAACCTACGGTACCAACCACGCTTCTGGTACCGATATCGAGGCCAAATACATATTTGTCGTTTTCTTTATTGGTCATGTGGTTCCCCTAACCTTTCGCGTATTTTTGAAAAACTAACCTCACTGTCCCCTGAATTATCAATCTCAAAATCCGAGTTAAGTCTGAACTCTTCTTCACTTAACTGGCTGGCCATAATGCTGTCAATCTTCTCGTCCGAGTAACCTCTGGATTTCTTAAGTCTCTCTCGTCTTACGGCCTTATCAGTATAAATATACCACAGTTCGTCCACAATGTCCTTATATCCGTCCTCAATTAAGAGTGCCGCCTCAATAAAAAGAAAATCCCTGGTCTTTTTTCGCCGTAAATACGCTATTCTTTTTAAAATAAATTTTTTGACGCCGGGATGAATAATATTGTTGACGCCTGTTCGAAGACTGTCGTCCGAGAATATCTTCTGTGCCATGACACTTCTGTCAATTTCTTCATCCGTTCCCAGGACATCCTTGCCGAGAAGCTTGACCAACGGTTTGTAGCAAAGCTCTCCTTTTTTGCAAAGGTCTTTGGCAAGGTCGTCGGCCATGATAATCTCGCAGTTGTAATGGCCCTTGATGTAGTTAAGTATGAGGGATTTGCCTGAGCCAACCCCGCCGGTAATACCGATTACTTTCATAATACGGATCCCCTTTTATTTGGCATCGTACCAGGTGGCACCGTCGTGGGCCTCCGCCAGAAGCTCCACGGACAAAGAAGCCGCATTCTGCATTTCTGTCGATACGATTTCTATTACTTTTTCTTTTTCCGAAAGTTTGGTCTCTATAAGGACTTCGTCGTGAACCTGAATCAGCATTCTGGATTCAAGATGTTCCTCACGAAGCTTATTGAAGATATTAATCATGGCAATCTTCATGATATCGGCGGCTGTGCCCTGTAGAGGCGCATTCATGGCTACTCTTTCGCCAAAAGAACGCTGCATGAAGTTGGAAGATTTAAGTTCGGGAATAGGGCGACGTCGGTTAAATAAGGTCACCGTATAGCCGTCTTCTTTGGCCTTGGCCACGGTATCGTCAAGATATTTCTTAATCTTGGGGAAGTTGTTGAAATAATCTTCCTTGTATTTTTTGGCAGACTTCATGTCTATGCCGATGTCACGGCTTAAGCCGAAATCGCTGATGCCGTAGATGATACCGAAGTTGACAGCCTTGGCGCTTCTGCGCTGCTCGGGTGTGACTTCGTCAAAAGGTATGTTGAATACGTGTGACGCGGTACTTCTGTGAATATCACGTCCCTCGCGGAATGCCTCAATCATCTTTTCGTCGCCGGACATGTGGGCCATAAGACGAAGCTCTATCTGGGAGTAATCGGCGTCCACAAAAGTAAAGCCATCTTTGGGATAGAATACCTTTCTGAGTTCACGGCCAAGCTCGGTTCTTACAGGAATATTCTGAAGATTGGGGTCGGTAGAGCTCAAGCGTCCGGTAGCCGTAATGGTCTGATTGAAATGAGCATGGATACGTCCGTCGTCACCGATAAAGTTCTGCAAGCCCTCGGCATAAGTGGAATTAAGCTTGGAAAGCATTCTGTATTCCAGAATGTCATTGACAATGGGGTAATCAACCGAAAGCTTCTCCAAAACATCCGCGGCCGTGGAATAGCCGGATTTGGTCTTCTTGCCTCCGGGAAGATTAAGCTTGCCAAAGAGAATCTCTCCCAGCTGTTTGGGCGAATTTATGTTAAATTTCTCACCCGCAAGCTCGTAAATCTTGTCTTCAAGGGAATCTATGCCCTTTTTAAGTTTGGAACTGTACTCTTTGAGTGCGTTTTTGTCTACGAGGACGCCTTCTTTTTCCATGGAATAAAGGACAAAAGAAAGGGGCATCTCAATTTCACGGTACAGTTTAAGCATATTCAAATCTGCAACTTCGCGTTCAAGAACCTTGAAAAGTTCAAGGCTCACTGAAGCTTTAATTGCAGCGTATTTTTCGGGATTATTTAAAAGTTCTTTCTCATCTCCGAAGAACTTGGTGAGGTATCGCTCGGACAGATAAGTGAGTGGATACTCTCCCTTTAAAGGGTCAATGAGGTAAGCTAGAATTTCGCAGTCCTCAAACCCGGGTCTGTAATCACCCAGGTAATCGTAGGAATCCTTAATACCTATTGTAGTGACAGTGCTGTCGTTTTTGACTGCTGCTGTAATTCCATTGGCCAAAAAATCCTTGGTTACAAAACCATACAGTCTCACAAAATATGTGCCATCGGCAAAAGAAACCGCCACACCCTCGTCAGTTGCCGCTATGCCAACAGTTCCGGCAGCGGAAATCTTCTTAAGTATCTCTTCTGTTTTGTTAAAATCTTCTACGATTTCATAGGTGAAATCTTCCAGTCGGTTTTCTTTGACCGCAGATGCTTCACTTCCGCCCATGTTCTCAAGCTTGTTGATGACGCTCTTAAGGGAATACTTAAGAAGTACTTCCATGGACTGAGGATTTAACAGATTAACAAATCGGGCGGAATCCAGATCAAGTTCTATAGGAGCAGCCGTCTCGATTCTTGACAAGGTACGGCTGAAGAAAGCCATTTCTTTGTCATTCACAAGATTCTCGTGGAGTGCCTTTTTGGTAATCTCGTCAATATGGTCATACAGATTCTCGAGTGAATGGTATGTGGCGATAAGCTCAGTCGCAGTCTTGGGGCCCACCTTGGAAACTCCGGGAATATTGTCGGAGGAATCTCCCTGAAGAGCCTTGACTTCTATGAACTCGATGGGCGTTACACCATACTCTTTAACCACATCTTCTGCGTAATAGTTAAAGGTTTCGGTCTTACCGCCGGTAGTCTTGGGAATGGATATCTTAATATGCTCGGAAGCAATCTGAAGAAGGTCTCTGTCTCCTGACAGAAGTGTCACTTCAAGTCCTTCTTTTTCTGCTTTTTTGGCAAGCGTACCCAGCAAATCATCGGCTTCGAAGCCCGCCTGCTCCACAATTCGAACTTCCATGGAAGAAAGAACCTCCCTGATAATGGGAAGCTGCATCTTAAGTTCTTCCGGCATGGGCTTTCTGGTGCCCTTATAAGCATCATACATCTTATGTCTGAATGTAGGTGCGTGAACATCAAAAGCAACCGTAAGATAATCGGGTTTCTCATCTTCGGTCACTTTAAAAAGAATATTTAAAAATCCCAAAACGGCATTGGTATAAATACCGTTTTTGTCGCTTAAAAGCGGAAGGCCGTAAAAGCCTCTGTTAAGTATCGAATTACCGTCTACAAGTAATAGTTTCAAACCCATTCCCCTTTACAGTATTGCAAATATAATGGCAAGAACCACAAAACCGAGTGTTGCAAGTATCATAAAGGACACCAAAAAGACACCTATGTCATAATTACGGATTTTCTTGTAGGAAGTCTTCATCTTCTCTTCCAGTCCGTGAAGAAGGTCGTACTCATTGTTCTCCTCTGCTTTGGTAAGACCTTCGGATATCATGTATCTGATGGTCAGTTCTTCCTTGCAGTCGGGGCATTCCTTCACATGGTCCAAAAAAACCTGCATTTCATAGGGAGACAATTCATTGTCAAGATATTGTTGAATTCTCTTCTCAATAACTTTGCAATCGATTTTTTGTGTCTTCTTTTTCATTATTATCATCTTACCATAAATAGGTATTCAAAAAAAGCGGTGAATTGAATCAACCGCTTTTTATGTTTATCATGACTGTCTGATTCTCATCAGAGTCTTCTTAAGCTTGTCGCCTATAAAGTCTCTGTCCTCATCCTTAACCAGGAAATACAAATAAGAATCCATAACCAATGACTCGGGAAGTCCTCTTCCCACAAGTTTAAAGTTCACAAAGCCCCTGTCTATATACGAGCCGATTTCATCATTGGAGATAAACGCAGGACGTTTACGGGCATCTTCAAAAGAAGGCGCCTTCTTGAAATTGGGGCAGGGAAAGGGCTTGCCTCTGTCAAATTCAAGCTGCTGACGGGACTCGGCAAGGTAATGATTGCTGCGCATGGGGCAGTTGGGAAAACATACCTCATCCACCAGTATCTCCACCCTTGAAGCCTGAGGCTCCAAAGCCTTTAATACCTTCTCATCATGATTAAGATCGTAATCAAGAACCGCCATAAAGAAATCCTTATCAAGTTCTTTGGTAAAATCTTCCAGTTTCTTAATGCGTTTGGTAGTGGAAGAAATATACTCAAACCCGGGATAACGCTCTCTCAAATAATGCTCCAGAACTTCGGAATTGCACAGTACCTGATTGTGTCCGTTGTCCGCAAGCTTCATAATCATGTTGCAATAGGTATCGTTTAAATGCTCTTCCTCAATAAGGGAATTGGTCCAGGTAAATCTGACAGGCGCGTCAAGTTTCTCGTAAGTATCCAGAATCTGCTTCATCTGAGATTTCTGCATCATTCCGATTACCGCTCTTCCGCCGTTCCAGATGGCTCCGGGAAAAGTACCGTAAACGCTGCCCACTTTATATCCGTCCCTGAACTTATCGGGATACTCATGCATCAGATTGATGATAACCTGATTTAAATAAAAGTTTACACAAAAACCCGGCAGATGCCAGTATACGTTTCTTGCCATATCAACTCTCCTTAAGGCCACTGACCGGGGCGGGGCTTTGAAACCGTAATAACATGAGATTTCTCAAGATTACGAAGAAGTAAAAGTCTTGCCTCCCCTGCTTTTTCGGGCTTAAGCATAAAGAAACAATATGTATCGATAAGTGAGAACAGATTACCGGTTCTTCCCTCAATCTTAAAATTGTTAATACCTGCGGGAATATATTTCTCCCAAATATCCTCGGGAGAAATAAAGGTAGGATAATCCTGAATGGTATGTACGCAGTTATACTCGCCGTAATCACAGTGCCAGTGCTTAATGGGAATCTGTTTGTCTGCGGGAAGCGTGCGATTTAAAAGCATGGTCTTTTGGTCTTTGGCAATCTGTCTGTAATGCTCACCGCGACGCTTACAGCCGGGCTCACACAAAGTATTGACCAAAACCTCGAGCTTGTCCTTACGCTCTATCTTGTCAAGAATATCCCACTTATTGTTAAAGTTGTAATCAAGCACAACATATTTGTAGTCCCGCTCCATTTCGCGGTTAATCTCGTCTACGTCCTTAATCTCCTTGCAGGTAGAACTGTTGTAGGCGAAATTGGGATATTTTTCGCGAAGATATTTTTCAAGAATGGGTGAGAAAATCATAACCTCATTCATGCCGTTGTCGGCTGCCTGCATAAGGTAATTGCAGTAAGGATCTTCGCAATCGTGCTCGTTTAACAAAGGATTGGTAAAAGTATATCTGACCGGAATCCCCTTGCCGTTTACGGCCTTAATAACGCCTTCCACAAAGGCCTTGTCACACTGATCGTAGGCAGGTGTAAGTCTTCCGCCGTTCCACAGTGCCATAGGAAATACGCCAAAGAAAGAACCAATCTCAACTCCCTCTCTGAAATATTCGGGATGCTCTTCCAGTAAGCTCACCCAAAACATATTAAGGGGATAATTGTATCTAAGTCCCGGTAAATGAAATCTTGCAGGTAACATCATAACCCTCCGAAAGTTTATTTAGTCCTTATTTACAGGTTCAAATCTCTCATAGGAGAAGGATTTGAATCTTGCAAATACAGGCTCTTCCCTGTCATCTCCGTCGGTGGCGAAGATACCTACGGTGCAGCCCACAAAGCCGCCGGCTACTTCCGTAGACAAAGAAGAAATGTCTAAATCTCTTACAAAAGGCTGCATGCCTCTTTCGTTAAGAGAGTATACGGACAACGCAGTACCTGAAACCTTCATGATAATGGTGGCGGGGCTCTCTCTTAAAGCATCTTCCGCTATAAGTTCTTCTTTGCCGCCTCTTACAAATACCACACGGCCTCTGTTCTCGGTGATTTCAAAACGAACATGGAAAGCTTCGCTCTGGAACAGGCAAAGACCCGCTCTGGTGCCCATCATGAGATTGTCGGTATATAATGTGGCTCTTGCCTCAAAGAACTTGGAATCCTGTCTTATACATACATAAGAAGGTACTCCCGTTCCCGATAAATTGTCCGTACCACATTTCAATAATAAACCTTCTTTATCGAATTTAACAGAATCATTTAAGGGCTCTCTTAAGGTCATAAACTCGGGGCCGAAGGAGCTCATCATCTTAAATTCATATTTCTTACTGACATTGGGCCAGGTGTTCTCGGGAAGTTCGGGTGTCCACTCATCAAGTCTGATATTGAGGTTGTCGGACAAAACTCCGAGGCCGGGATTGACTACGGGCCACTCGTCTTCAAAGATAACTCTTGCAAGGAAGGTCTCACGTCCCATGGTAGTAAAGCCCTTGGTGGGACGAACAGCCAACATTACCATGTACCAGTCGCCGTTAACCGCCTGGAACAAATCGCCGTGACCCACATACTGAACAGGATAAATCTTGCCAAGATGTCTGTGGGTAAAAATAGGATTTCTTTTGCATCCTTCGTAAGGTCCGAATACATCTTTGGATCTGGCTACGCTGATGGCGTGTTCGGGGCCGGTACCGCCTTCCGCATGGATAATGTAATACCAGTCCCCAATCTTATAAAGATGGGGTCCCTCGGGCCAGTGAACGCCTCTCAAAGCACCGTTCCAGGCTTCTACACGCTTACCTACAAGTTTGAATTCCTTAACGTCGAATTCCTGAATATAAATAAAAAAGTCGCCGTCATATCTGCAGCCGTCTACATTGGGATGAGTTCCGATGTAGTAGCATTTGCCGTCCTCGTCAAAGAAAAGGCTGGGGTCGATTCCGTCAGCGCCTTCAATATAGTGAGGCTCACTCCAGGGGCCTTCGGGATTCTCTGCAGTTACCACAAAGTTTCCGCCAAAGGAAACATTGGTGCAGATAACATAGAAAAGACCGTCATTATAGCGGATGGTGGGTGCAAATAAACCGCGTGAAACACCCGCATCCTTTAAAGGAAGCTGGGAAGGACGGTCAAGCACATTACCTATCTGCTCCCAATGAGCAAGGTCCTTGCTGTGCATTACGGGAAGTCCCGGAAAATAAGCAAATGACGAATTCACAAGATAATAGTCGTCATTAACCGCACAAATTGAAGGGTCGGGATAAAAGCCGGCCAGAATTGGGTTTTTAGCTACAGACATATAACTTCTCCTTGAAAAAAATAATAAATAGGTACCTGTTACTTCGCAAATACCTCAGTAACAGCGGAACGCTCCGCGCAAAAAGCCGATTAAAGCTTCGACTTTTCGTCAGAAATTCAAAATACGAATTTCTGATTCCTTATGGTTTCTGTATTACAATTTCGCCATCCCTATACGAAATTTTAACCTTATTGTCGGAAAGACCGAGATTCTCTATAAGCTCATGAGGAATCTGAAGTCTGTTGGCGCGGTCAAGCACCACATATTCTTCCTGTGAATCAATCTCACGCCAGTCAATATTGGACTCTTTAAGTCTGTCCGCAAATTCTTCTTTAAGCACACGCTCGGAACTAATCTTACCGTCTCTTATGGCGATAACACGCTTAACCTTCTTGGAAAGGGCTATATCATGGGTAACTATCAAAATAGTCTGGCCGTTTCTGTTAAGCTCCGAAAATACATCAAAAATGTAGTCCGCAGTCTTAAAGTCAACGGAACCCGTAGGTTCGTCGGCCAAAAGAAGCTTGGGCGAATTGGCCAAAGCTATGGCAATTGCCACACGCTGCTGTTCACCGCCGGATAACATATTCATGCGGCTGTTTTTCTTATGGCTCATACCTACCATTTCAAGAAGTTCCATGGCCTTGTCATGCTTGTGCTTGGTGCTTGATAAGTTCATGGGCATCATGACGTTTTCAAGCGCCGACAGGAACGGAAGCATGTTACGTCCGTTGTTCTGCCATACAAAGCCGACCGTGTCTCTCTTATATAATACCAGTTCTTTCTCGGACATGGTAAACAAATTCTTGCCGTCAACGAAAAGTGAACCGGCACTGGGCTTGTCAAGTCCGCCTATCATGTTAAGGAAGGTGGACTTACCGGAACCGGAATTACCGATAATTGCAGTAAGTTCGCCGGTTTCAACCGTAAGGTCGAGGCCCTGAAGAGCCAAAACTTCGGTTTCTTTTGTCTTATAAATCTTTACGAGGCCGTCAGCCCGAATCATTTCATCAGCCATTTATTCTCACCCCGTTTTCAAGTTCTATAATCATATCGGCAGCACCCATAAGACCCACGTCATGTGTGGTCATAAGGATTGTTATGCCTTCTTTTCTGGTCATTTCCTTAAATATCTCCGTTACCTTGGCAGCCATCTGTGAATCAAGCTCTGCAGTAGGTTCGTCCGCAAGAATAAGCTTGGGACCGTGGGCAAAAGAACGAGCTATAGCCACACGCTGCTGCTCACCGCCGGACATTTCCGAAGGCATGTGATTCATACGATTGCCAAGACCCACCATTCTTAAACATTCCTCAACACGCTTGTCTCTTTCTTTGGAAGGCTTAATACCTGCCATTCTCATGGAGAACTCAACGTTCTGGAAAGCATTCAAAGAAGGAATCAGGGAAACGGACTGAAATACGAAGCCGCAGTCCTTTCTGCGCAAATTCTCTCTGTCATGCTCGGACATGTTTTTAATGGGAGTACCGTTTAAATAAACGGCGCCCTCGGTGGGATCGTCCAAAGTTCCTATGATATTCATAAGTGTTGTTTTACCGGAACCGGAACGTCCTTTAAGTATTGCGAAAGTGCCTGCAGGTACTTCCGCATTGATTCCCTTAAGGGCGGTAAATTCGCCCCCGGGAACAGGAAACACTCTGGTTACGCCGGTAACCTTAATTACGCTTTCATTACTCATTATTCTTCACCTAACTTAAGAGCCTTTGTAACATTCATTCTAAAGAGTATAAATACAAGTACCAAAAGAACAATAATCATTACGCCTGCGATTACTCCGTAAAGTCGATACATATCGGAGGCAACCGTAATAAGTCTCATGGGCAGAGCCTGATTCTCCGAGGAATATGCCTGCTGTAAGATAGGCACAAACAGTTTAGAAGTAAGCTTGCCTATGCCGATGCCTGCAAGTATTGAGAATACTCCCGAAAATACCTGCTCATTCAAAAGCATGTGGAATATTTCGCTCTTATGGAAACCTGTAGCCCTTAAGACACCGAATATAAGCTCTCTTTCCCTTATGGACATTACCCAGTAAATAAGGTAACCTACCGCACAAAGAACGATTGTTACCACAAATCCCATGGTAAGGACACCGTTGGTACCCTGTAAAAGCGGGTCTCCCATGGTGGCCTGCAGGTCAAGCTCAAGGTTCTCATATTTCTTAAGGTTTAACTTGTGTTCTTCAACCCAGTTATAAACATCAAGGGCGGTGGCGCCTTCTTTTAACTGAATCCAGACTTCGTAGGGGAAGGTGCCCCATTTGTTGGATATGAAGTCATAATTGCCTACTATAAGATAGTTTTCTTTGGAATAGGCCGTTCCGTCGGGATTGAGTCCGTTCTCCACAGGCGCGTAGCTGGGGAAGTAGTCAAAGAAGCCTACTATTCTGCCGGTTACGGGTTTCTTCTTGGAATTGGAGAAAATAATGGTATCTCCGACATTATATCCAAGTTTTGTATTGTAATTGGAGGATAACAAAACTCCGTCTTCCACCACTGCAAGATCGTTTAAATACTCATAGTAGTGTTTCTTCAAAAACTCGCGGCTGACCATGGTCTGTTTACCGAATTCTTTGGTATTGATACCAAGAATCTCGGTGTAAATGCTGTCGTTGCCGCTGCCCACTCTTCCGAGTACGTCATGAAGCACCCTGGTGTAGGTCTCGGCCGCTGTAAGGGTATTGTACTTGGAGTAATCGGGTACAAGATAGTCTCCCGTGTAAGAGCCATATCTGTCGGTTATCTCTGTCCCCACTTCTGTCATGATTAGATCG
>JAEEGJ010029986.1_pt1 | contig 10679 bp, 7 predicted proteins | sample 8958761 | NCBI WGS metagenome assembly JAEEGJ01 (sample SAMN16246546, study PRJNA631951) | gut metagenome | biome: gut microbiome; feature: rumen; material: RS-attached | host: Bos | place: Iran: Karaj | collected 2018-10
GAATGGATTCTTTTATACAAGAGATGGAGTTTTACACAAATTTGATTACGAAAAGAAAACGGATTTGATTCTTTTTCATCTTTCAAGCGCAGGTTTGTTTGAAGAAGAAATAATTAATTTGAGGGTTGTTGATGATACTATCGAGATAATAGACAATTATCATGGGTTATCCAATACGGAAATAACAAGGATTCAAAAAGGCGAATCTAACCCCAATACCATTACGATAGCCACGATGAATTTATCCGCGGAAGATAGCGAAATAATAGCTGAATATAACAGGAAAGGCAAAGTTGAAATTAAACCGGTTGTTTATTCGGATGGAAATAATCTAATTGACGGATATGACAGATTAAAACTTGACATTGTACAAGGAGAGGCTCCGGATTTATTCTTTACCCAAGGAATAGATTATGAGATTTTGGCAAAAGTGGGAGCGCTGGAAAACTTGTATGATTATATGGATAATGATCCTGAACTTGGGAGGGATGACATTGTTCAAAGTCTAATGTCAGCCTATGAAGAAGGAGGCAAATTATATATATTAGCACCCTCATTTAACATACTTACTATGTGGGGTGGGAAAAGTGTAGTAAAAGGAAGACAGGGAATAAACCTTGATGAACTTGAAGAAATACTAAGAGCTAACGGAAGAGATGTTAACTCTATTCTAGGGCTTGGTGGCGGAGACGAAACGCCCCTTCGATCGCTTACGGCAATGGAACTAGACAGTTATATTGATTGGGAAGAATCAACATGTGATTTTAAATCTGAAGGATTCAGACATTTGCTTGAATTGTCAAAGGAGTACAAGGGTTCCATGATTCAGAGCGGAATCTATAGTTCTATACATAATCGTGATATTCTTTTTACATTGTCAATTATTGACAGTGCAGAAGATGTTGCAATGCAAGCAAAGTTTTATGGCGAAGAAGTGGAATTTATCGGATATCCGACTGATTATGGATACGGTTCGGCGATAAGTGCGATAAGTCCTGTTGCGATGAATTCAGGATCCGATAATAAAGATGCTGCTTGGGATTTCACAAAATATTATGTTAAAAGTTATGATTCTTCAAAGGCGGTAAGGTTTCCGTCATACAAGCCGAATTTTGACGATTATGTAAAAAAATCCACAATTGAAGAATATTATGAAGAAGATGGAAATAAGACGCCAATTTATAAAGATTCATATAGCGAACCAAATGTAGGAAGTTTTGGAATAACCAAGGCTAGTGATGAAGATGTTAAAAAGACATTGGAATTGATTGAGAATACAACTAAAAAGAGAGAGTATGTTACAGAAATTCAAAATATAATTGAAGAGGAAGCGGAACCCTATTTACAAGGACAGAAAACTTTTGAACAGGTTGCGGAGATTATTCAAAGCAGAGTCCAGGTATTCCTCAATGAAAAATCAAAGTAACAAATAAACAATAATTAACTATGATGCCGGATGGCAAGGAGTTGAATATAACGGACGGTTACTTATCTAATCTTGTCGTATAAAATCATAAGAAATAGTTAATTCAACCTATGGTTTGGTGCATTTGATGTGGTTATCTATTATTCTTTTGGTTAGTACAAAGCAGGAGGTAACGAATGGATAATACCAGAACTGGCTCTTTTATTAGAGAAAAACGAAAAGAAAAGGGATTAACTCAGAAAGAGGTGGCTGATAGATTAAATATTACAGATCGTGCGGTATCAAAGTGGGAAAGAGGTATATGTGCACCTGACATTGCATTGCTTGAACCCTTATCGAAAATACTTGATGTTAGTATATCGGATTTGATTTCCGGAGAAGAAAGCCAGGTTGCAAATAATAATGAAATAATTGTTGAAACAATAAATTACTCAAATCGTGAGATGACGAGAAAAACTAAAAGGTTAAAACAAGGATTGATTATTGTTTCTATTATCGCGTGTTTAAGTATTATGGTATTTTTACTATCCAAAATGCTTCCAATTATTTTTCAACGAGGAAATCCTGTTCCTTACTTGATTGCAGCGATACAAATAGATGATACACACAGGTATGTAAAGGTAAATGATGGTTCTTTTCAAAATGTATATATATCAAAGAGAAAAGATGAACGAATAAAGGATTTGTTGGAAGAAATAGAAAACGAACCAGAACTTGAATTAACATTTAATGAACAGTTGGGAAGTGTTTACGAAGTCACGGATGGACAAAATGTTATACATATTGACAGCGAAATATACTTAGGAAGGTATATTGTTTGGTCATATCCAAATTCAACACTACCTTATGATTGAATAAGAACATAACGTAAGATCATTCTATATACTTGCCAGCTAAAGGAGCTTATATGCAGCGAACAAAGAAATGTTATTTAGCAGTATTTATAATATTACTATGTATGGGTTTAATTGCCTGTAAAAATAATAGTTCTGATACCGATGGCGATAATAATTTAGTGGAACTGACAAATATTGAGGATACTGAGATTGTAACAGATACAAATCCACAAGAAAATGTATCACAGAGGCTGATAAAAGTTATAAAACATGATGCAAGTTTTTCTGAGGATGGAACAACGTGGGATTTGATTACTGAATATGAATATAGTCAAGAAGGATATTTGATTCGCGAGATATCATATGATTCTGATGGAAATTTACTGGATGATAATGTCGAGTATATATATGATAATAACGGAGAACTAATTCGACAGAATAATTATGTAAAAGATTGCCTTATAGGATATGTATTATTTGAGTATAACCAGGAAAAACAATTAATAAAGGAAGAATTATATAGGTTAAATGATTCTTCGGATTCTTTTGAGATGACTGGAAAGATAGAGTATACCTATGATTCAAATGGCAATCTTATAAAAAACGAAAATGATGGAATTTCAATATCGATAAAAAACTCTTATGATGAGAAAAATCGAATAATAAAAAAAGAATGCAGCAATGGTCTACAAGAGAAATACTATTATGTTTCTGAGGAAAGTGAATTGGTGGGTAAAAAAGTAGTTACGGTTCCGGCTTATTCTACAACATATAATTATACATACGATTCAAATCGAAATTTGATAGAAGAGATTATAGAGTCGGATAATGGCAATTCTCCCGAAAGAATAACGTATGAGTATGAGGACATTGATTAGGCAAATATTAGGTGCAAATTTTTAGAGCTAGGTGTTTTTGAGGGAGAGTGTTAATTCATCGGAAAAAATTTTAATGGTGATAAAATGAAGAAAAAAGTATTTCTGTATATTCTGCTTGCCGTAGCTATAGTTGCATGTGTAACGTTAATAACCGTAGACTTGGCAATAAGACATAAATCGAATAACGATATTGAAGAGGATATCGAAAAGACTAATGAAATAATTCTAAATGAAGAATCTACAGAATTAGCAGAATCAACAGAATCAACAGAGTCAAATAATGTTCCTGATAACGATTCAGAGGAAACAGAAATAAAACAAGAAGTCGAAGAGGAACAAATCGATCTTTCAGCACTGATTAATGCAAGCAATGTTGGAGAAAATAATAAGATTACGTATGGTATCGATGTTTCAAAATATCAGGGAACCATAGATTGGGAGAAAGTTTCCGAGAGTAATATTTCTTTTGCTATGATCCGCATTGGATACAGAAACTACGCATCCGGTAAGATTACCGAGGATTCAAATGCTTTGTATAATATGCAGGAAGCCGAAAAGCATGGCATAAAAATCGGTGTTTATTTTGCATCAACTGCAATTACCGAAAAAGAAGCCAGAGAGGAAGCTGATTGGGTTGCGGATTTTATTGCCCAATATCCAGTCACATATCCGGTAGCATATGATTGTGAGGGATTTGAAAAGGAAACAAGCAGGCAGAAAAATCTGACTAAAGATGAGCGAAGTAATTACGCCATGGCTTTTATGGATAGGATTTATGAATTAGGATATACTCCTATTTTTTATTCTGCTGTCAACGAACTGAAACAAGATAATAAATGGAACACTTCGCAAATACAAAGAAAATATAAAGTATGGCTTGCATGGTACAATCAGGATATTTCGAATCTTGAAAACAAACCGGCGTATGACGGTCAGTTTGTAATGTGGCAGTATTCCAATAAAGGCGCTGTCGAAGGAATTCAGGGTGATGTCGATTTAAATGTTGCATATTTCGGATACGACGGGATAGAGGAAGCAAAGGATAAATCTCCGCGAGAAGAAGTTGTAGCTGATGAAGGATCTTTATTGAATTGGACAGAGGTTAATGAAACCGTAACGGCTAAGAATGAAACAAATTTAAGGGATAAACCGAGTCAGGGAGAGGATAGTACTATTGTGCATTCTCTTAAGAACGGAGAGACCGTTTTGAGAACTGCAGTGAGCCCGGATGGTTGGTCTAGGCTTGAATTTAACGGTCAAATTTGCTATGCGGTGTCAAACTATCTGACAACGGATTTAGAGGCTAAACCTCAAATAGTTCCGGATGATAATTCTGGTTTTAAGACTCAATTTACAACTTGCAATGAAAGAGTTACTGCGAAAGAATTGGTGAATTTACGATCAAAGCCCAGTGTTACCGATGAGGATTCTATAGTTATTGCTACTCTTAGCGCCGGGGAAATCGCTACTCGGACAGGTATCAATACTGATGTTGGCTGGTCGAGAGTAGAATACAATGGTCAGATTCTATATTGTATTAGCAGCTATATTTATGTTGTAGAATGATAACTAAGTTATATTGAATAAGTACTTAAACAAAAAAATGTATATATACATGAGATATTATATTATTGTAAACTGAACTAATATCAAAACAAGTAGGTTCTAAAGTGGGTTCAGGATTATTGGTGAGACCGCAAACCTCCTTTCAGTAAGTATTTGTGCTGCGACAAGAAGTTCGATTCCGGTCGCCGGCAGAAAAAAAGAAACTGTAAATCATTAATCTGATTTACAGTTTCTTTTTTTAGTCACTAAGTACCTTGTTGACATTTATTTGTTTCTTTTCTTTTCGGATGTCTTTGTATCTGTATACCGACAAAACCAATCCTGCGAAGATGTAATGACATATGAGAATTCCTCCGCCATCGGCGATGAAAGGCAGAATTGAATCGCTGAGCCCGACAATACCCAATACTGTCAGAATGTTAGTTATACTTTCAAAACCAAGAGCCAAAGAACATGCTATTCCGACGATAAAGCCGAGTTTATTCTTTTGCTTAAAAGATATAAACAATATGTATGCCGAAAGAACAAAAGTTAAAATGATAATTCCAATCATTATAACAATTCCGAAATGAGCAGATATTTTACCCAAGAGCAGATCTGATCTGTAAATAGGCTTGTTATCCATACAGCTTAGTGCAGAGACACTGCTACCAAAATAATTGCTGTTTTGCAAAACATCTTTAACATCAGTAAAATGCGATAACTTCTGTCTGTTAATTATATTTGCAATAAAGAGAAATATCTTTTCCATAGCTGACAAAGTTTCTGAAGACAATTTGCTAAAAAAATATTTTTCAAAACGCCACATTACTGCAACTTGTATTCTTCTTAAAAGAGCATTTTGAATAAAAGGAAGAACATATATAAACAAAAAACAGATAAAAGGCAATAAAGAAACTGGAATTGAAATATGTTTTTTTGCAGTAAACCAGTTTTTACCTATTGCAATCCAAAGCAAAGTTATTTCTGAAAAGACAATAACCCAGATGATAAAGAGTGCATTAAAATCCATTATTCGCAGAGCTATTAAAGGTGAAACCATCCAGAGGATGATTTTTATGATAGCTGATATTCCCTTACCGCGGTATTCATACAGTATTCCGCCGAATACAGGAATGTACAAAAGGATAAATGAATTGAGATAGGTAGCCCAATGTCCGATGTAAAGGCGAGCCATTATGCCACCATGCTTTTGTCCGAAAATGAAGATAATTAAAGATAGAACGGAAAGAAAACATATACCGATAATTCTGCTTTTTCCGTTCAATATGGTGTAATCCATACGATATACAACCAACATTATAATTATTCCGATAATTGTTGTGATTAATCGGAAAAGCCATTGGTTGAGATAAAGCGACCAAAAATTTGCCGAGCTCCCGTTAGTGTAAAATTCCAAATATAATTTAATAGCCAGACCTATAATGCTTAATGCAATAATAAATACAAGGAATTTCCATTCCATGTGAGGACGATGAATTCTGTCCAGGCTTGCTCCGACATTTACCGGGTCTCCCATATCTTTTACGGCCGCAAGAACAGCCTGATCTTTGCTCATTCCGTCCTTTACGTAAGCATCGATCTGGTCTTCGATATGTACTTTATATTCTTCGCCAACGAACTCTTTGGCATGCTTATCCCTGATTTGATCTTTTAGAGTGTTCAAGTATTCTTCTTTAGTCATAGTAATTCCTCCGTCAGATGCTAAAAGAAAGTACCTGTTGAACCGCCGTGTTATACGTGTTCCATTCTTCCAGTTTTCTCTTAAGATATTTTTTGCCTTCTTTGGTAATGGAATAATATTTTCTGATTTTTCCGAATCCTTCTTTTTCATATGAAGTAAGATAATTTTTGGCTTCAAAAGAATGAAGGAGAGGGTATAGGGTACCTGCCTTCAACTCAAAAACATTTTGAGAACGCTCTCTTAAGGTCTCTATCATTTCGTAACCGTACATGTCTTTTTCTGATAAAAGTTTTAAGAGCATTGTTCCCATACTTCCGGATAAAAGAGTTTTATCAATTTCGCTCATAGCTTTACCTCCTAATACAATGATATATAGAATATCTACAATATCGACTATCAATATAGTATATCGATATTCGATACTAGTCAAGCGTTATTATGTTTTTGCCGGAAACACTGATATATTTTTTAGAATTTTTCTGTTGACAAACCTGGTCTATTACGATAAACTAAAATTGGTTTACAGGAATAGACCAAAGGAGAAACTAAAATGACAGACATGGAACTTGGTGTAGTACAGGAGCGTTTTGCAGATCTTGTATGGGCTAATGAACCCGTAGCAAGCGGTGAACTGGTTAAGATTTGCGAGAAGGAACTGGAGTGGAAAAAGTCCACTACATATACCGTGCTTCGCAAGCTTTGCGAAAAGGGTTTATTTAAGAATGAAGACGGAAAGGTAACTTCACTTATTTCGAAGGATGAATTTTATTCTGCCAAGAGCAAGCAGATAGTGGAAGATTCTTATTCCGGATCTTTGCCTGCTTTTATAGCAGCTTTTATTTCGAATAAAAAGCTGACGGCCAAGGAAGCGGATGAAATTCAAAAGATGATTGATGAATTCAAGAAGAATTGATGAGATTTCTTAAGATGAGTTTTTTGGCTTGAATTAAAGAAGGGAAGAAAGATGAGTACGATATTTCTTAAGATTTTGAATATAAGTTTTACTGCCGGGTGGTTAATCCTTGCGATAATTGCACTTAGACTTTTGCTAAAAAAAGCACCCAAATGGATTTTGTGTCTTTTATGGGGACTGGTAGCTGTAAGGCTTTTGATTCCATTTTCGATTGAAAGTGCATTAAGCCTCGTGCCAAGTGGTGAAATTGTTTCGGAAAGCATTGTCTCAAATGCCTCACCATCGATAGATACAGGATTTAAAGCGGTAAATAACGCTGTAAATCCGATTATTACCGAAACCTTTGCGCCACAGAGCGAAGCGGGCGTAAATCCGATGCAGATAATCGTAACAATTGCTACAGTCATTTGGATTGTTGGTATGGCGGCAATGTTTATTTATGCGTTTGTAAGTTATTTTAAATTAAAAACTCAGGTAAGAGCATCCACTCCTCTGAGTGTTAAAACAAGTGAATTCAGTCGCCGTGTAATGGTAAGTGACGATATAAAATCTCCTTTTATTCTCGGGATATTTAAACCTGTAATTTATATTCCCTCGACCCTTGACTTAAAGACGATTGAATATGTTTGCGCACATGAAAATGCACATATAAAAAGACATGATCATTGGTGGAAACCGCTTGGTTTCTTTCTTTTATCCATATATTGGTTTAATCCCCTTTGCTGGATAGCGTATATTCTTCTTTGCAAAGATATTGAGTCGGCATGCGACGAAAAGGTCATAAAAGACAAAGATAAAAGCTATCTTGCGTTATATTCTCAGGCTCTCCTTGACTGCGCTGTTCAAAGAAAGAGAATTTCCGCTTGCCCCCTGGCTTTCGGTGAGAACGGCGTGAAAGGCAGAGTAAAAGGAGTTCTTAATTACAGGAAACCAGCTTTTTGGATTATAGTTATTGCCGTTGTTGTGATTATAGTTGCAGCGGTTTGCTTTTTGACCAATCCTAAGAGAATTGATCCTTCAGAAAAGAAACCGCCCGAATTGATGATTGAATCCGATAATTCGGACACTAGGCTTCAGGCAAGTATGTATGGATATCATTGGTCCTGGAAGGAAAAGGGGAAAGAGCAAAATGTTATAGCGGACGGCATTTCACCTTTTGATGATTCAAACATAGCTACTTTGCAGTTGGATGATGAAAAGCACACGCTTAAATTAAATTTTGAACAGGACCCCGATTCTGTTAAGGTTTTGTGTATTGATGAAGAAAATATTAATGATGAATTAAACTTCGAAAATAATATATATCAAACCACATATGATTCAACTTCTCATACGATAGAAGTTCCTCCGGTTTATTCATTGTATTATGTTATTGAAGCAGAATGGTTTGACAAAGGTAAAGCTGATTACGGCTTTCGTATTTTAAGAAACAAAGCTGATTCAAAAAACGAAGAAATAGATATTAAAGAGTTTGGCTATGAGAATATGCCCAAAGAACCTGAAAATATGGGTATAGATTACGAATATAAGGATGGTCTGTATGTAGTTGAAGGCGATCAGGCATATCAATATAAAAAGATATTGGTAGGCAAGGACCCCGGAGCAGCATGTCCGAGTAAGCTTATCGTACTTACCAACAATCCGGATATAACTTATGAGGCGGTTTCTAAAAGTATATATAGCAGTAATATGGATGATTGGCTTAAGGATACGGTTATTATAGGCATGGAAGCCCTTACGGAATCATTTGATTGTTTTGCGGTTTGGCCAACGAATAGCACAAGAATATCAGCAGAATATGATGAGAAAAAACACCCGGAAACCGATATTGCAGGAAATATCGGAGATAATGTACACGCAATAGCCGATGGTACGGTGATCTTTGCAGGCTGGGAAGAAGGCTACGGAAACACGGTTAAACTTCTTTCATCAAATGCTGTAATTGAGTATCATCATTTAAACAGTATTTCCGTAAAAGAATGCGATGAAGTCAGAGCCAGGGATGTTATTGGTGAACTTGGAAACACCGGATTATCGACAGGACCACATCTTGGAATATCTCTGACAGTTAACGGAGATTCAAAAAACTTGGTGGATTACTATGTTGAGAATATTCCAATGGGTTATATAGAAATCAAACCGGCAAAGGTAAACCTGGATGCACAGGCGGGAGCATATTCGGATTTAGCTAAGATTCTTTATGCTGATAAAAAGAAGATTATTTTCAGTGCAGCATATGGACTTTTTGTTTATTCAAAAGAAGATATGACAGTAACACAATCAATGGATTTGACATATATTGGATGTGATAGTACACAAGGAGACGACTATTGCGAACAATTTGTAAGTTCTGACGGAGAAATGGTATATTTACATCCAATTAATAAGAATTATATGTTTGTTTATGCAGTTCGTTCTAATACTTTGCGTAAAGAAAGCTTCAGTTTGGAAGGTATTTCACTACACGAGAAGGCGAAAGAGAAAAAACAATCTGTAGAAGGTTATGATTTTGACATCTACATGGATGGAAATGAAAAGAGGATTGTTTATTTAATTCAAGGATTTACCTTAAAAGAATTGTATTATGCTGATTTAAATTATGACGATCTTCCTGAATATGGTGTCGTAGATCCTGTAATGCACCCGCTTTTACACTCGGATTCTATCGAAAGGTGTGAAACGGATTATAATTTCACAGCAAACATAGACCTTCCTCAAGGATATAGTTTAAGTCCTTTTTATCAATATGGTGGTTATGGTGGATGCTTTTACATAGAACCATTGTCTTATGAACTTAATCAAGTTGAAGAAGGAACTCCGTTTGAATGGTTTTATTCAGGAATGATAGGTAAAGCACCTGCAAATATAACTAATATAACTTATAAAAACGGTATTCCGGAATTATCGGGAGTAAGAATAGAAAATCATACAACTGCAAATTACCTTGAGGTTATAGGATTGGAACGTTCCAATAATCAGTGGCCTGCAATCATGCTTGAAGAAAGCCATGATTTATATACTCAAGCCGAAATAGAGACAATGAAAGAGCAGGGCGTTGATACAAGCAAATTAGATTTGGTTGGCGATTATTGGTATTTTTGGTTTGTAAAAGAAGGAGCTGATAATTATTATGTATTAAGCCTGTCCCAAAAAGAATTCAGTAAAGAGGAGGCAATAAAAATAGCCAAGTCTGTAACGATACAAGAATAGTTGAAGTCAGAAAAGTGGTGGAGCAATCCATCACTTTTTTAAACTCTTTTACTCTGAGATTGCTATTTTTAATCTGTTGGTTAAAGGCTCCATAATCTGTTCGATGTTTTTTTGACCTTCATAATAACCGCCGGTTTCTTCGTTAATAATCACTAAATATTTACTT
>JAEEGJ010029988.1_pt1 | contig 10679 bp, 9 predicted proteins | sample 8958761 | NCBI WGS metagenome assembly JAEEGJ01 (sample SAMN16246546, study PRJNA631951) | gut metagenome | biome: gut microbiome; feature: rumen; material: RS-attached | host: Bos | place: Iran: Karaj | collected 2018-10
GAAGGGTTTGTGTTCTCTGCGCTGAAAGGCAGTTTGTCGCTTTCGTGCGGAATCGTGAAACTGTCGGCAAGCGCAAGCATCTCGTCGGCACAAAAACTCACCTGGTCGCTTTCCGCCCAAGTAAAACTATGATATAATCGCGCTATGAACGGCAAAACATCCCTCATTTTATCGCTGATTTCGAAAATCCACGCGCAGTCGGCTTCGTTCCTCAACTCGGAGCTGCAGGCTCGCGGACTGCCGGAGATGGTTTCGTCACACGGGAATATCGTGTTTCAGCTTTCAAAAAACGAAAAGCTTTCCATGAAAGAGCTTGCGGATGCGATTCACCGCGACAAATCCACGGTTACAGCGCTTGTGAGCAAACTTCAGGAGCAGGGATACGTTGAGAAAGTGCCGTCGGACGAAGATTCCAGAGTCGTTTTTGTGCGGCTTACGGAACAGGGGAAAAAGTATACCGTCGATACTCAGGCGATTTCATCCCTTTTGAACGAAAAATGCCTTGCTGGCTTCACCGAAAAGGATAAAGACGCTTTGTACTCGCTTCTGTCGCGAATCTCAACGAATTTCGCGGGATAATCTGAATAAACGGTATGCACTTATTGACGAGTTTGTGTCATTTTGATATTATAACGAACTAGCAAATTACAGGAAGGTTTTGATATGTCCAGAAGATGCGATATTTGCGGAAAAGGCTCAATGACAGGTAACAAGGTTTCAAAGTCATATAACCACGTACGCCGTACATGGAAACCAAATATTGTCGAGGTTAAGACTGAAATTGGCGGCACAACTATGACAATCAAGATGTGTACACGCTGTCTTCGCAGTGGTTTCGTTACAAAGAAAGTCTAATCTAGATATAACCGCAATAGAAATGAGAAAGCCTTGGCACAGAATGTGACCGAGGCTTTTTTTGTAATGGGAGCGTCAGCTGGGGTGCGGTCGGTCAGACTCACCCATTTTAATGCTGATTCGTACATACTCCGCTTAATACAAAAAAGGCTGCACTTCTTGTTGAAGTACAGCCTTTAGTAGTTTTATTTACCGAAATATCTTTCCAAAAGACCTTTGAAACCTGCTCCGTGGCGGGCTTCGTCTTTCGCCATTTCGTGAACAGTGTCATGAACGGCATCGTAGCCAAGTTCTTTCGCTTTTTTAGCGAGTTTCAGCTTGCCTTCGCATGCTCCGCCTTCTGCGGCTGTTCTAAGCTCAAGGTTCTTCTTTGTCGATTTAGTGACGACTTCGCCCAGCAATTCTGCAAAACGAGAAGCGTGGTCAGCTTCTTCGAATGCGTAACGTTTGAAAGCCTCCGCGACTTCCGGATATCCTTCTCTGTCTGCCTGGCGAGCCATAGCAAGGTACATACCGACTTCCGTGCATTCGCCGTTGAAGTTTTCTCTTAATCCCTGTACAACTTCTGGATCAAGTCCCTGTGCTACACCGATTTTATGCTCGTCTGCCCAGCCTTTGAATCCTTCTCTTTCTGTAAATTTCTCTTTTGGAGCCTTGCACTGTGGACAAGCTTCCGGCGGTTCATCGCCTGTGTGAACATAACCACATACACTGCAAACCCATTCTTTCATATATACCCCCATATCTGATGACTATGATTTTTTCATAGCTGTAATAATAATATTTTAAGTTTGGCAAGATAGCAAGACAATAATTATGATTTTCAGAAAAGTCGCGCATTTTCGCGCATAGTAATCTGATTCCTATCTTGTCGTGGGCGAAAATCTTGTATACACTTAAATCATGCGTAATATCACCAAAAAACTGTTTTTATCAGTTCTGATAATGAGTTGTGTAGGTTTGTTCCATGCTTTTTCGCTTGATATAATCAAGGAAAGAGATTTTCCTGCGCCTTTTTTGTCCGTGACTGGTTCTGCCGGGGCATCGTCGGAACTGCCTGAAATTACAGTTGTGGAGACATGCTTTTATAACTTCAAACCTTTTTCTGGCGGCTACGAGGTTTTCAGCGAAAGTGATAACATGACATGTGGCCTTCTTGTGCGCTACCCGGATGGCAGCGAGTACGATTTTATGCCCTATAGTGATGACGATTACAACTACGCTTATGATTATTTTGTGACTGATGACGGTAAATATCTTGTTTACGCGGGCGGCATTGAGCAGGAACGCCGGATTGGGGCATTTGATTTAGCTGCTAAAGAAACGGCATGGAGTATATCTACCGACTGTATTCCGGTTTCAATAAACAATTATGATGATAAATACTGCATGATTCCAGACCGGAAATATGGCTATGTTTTTCTTGTACCTAAAACCAGTGAAAACCGAGTCATCGAGATTGATAAATATCGCCAGTTCAGTTTTTATACCGGCGTTTTTGCGAACGGATATGTGTTTTCTGTTGGAACGGACAAATACAATGATGACAAACAGCATTATATCAAGTTGTACACCAAAAAAGGACGCGATAATTTCCAAGAGTGCGACAAAAAGAACATACAAATGATACCTGGGTCGAAATGGCCGCTTGACCTGGATTTAGTATACTTTTTTCTTGACTCGGAGCATAACACGGTGTTCTTGCACGACGGGCGGAACGCTGTGCACGCTTATGTTGCGGAAGACGGTGCTTGGCGTGACTTCAATATTGAAGGGGTGACGGGTATCGGCGGCAAATTCGTTTGGAATGATGTTACGTATTATGTCGCTAATAAGCAGAAAAATATCTATTTCCTTTACTGGGACGGCGATACAGTAAAAATGACAGACGAGCCTGTCGCGACCTTGCAGAGTAACTACTACCATTGTTCAGGCGCGGTGTTGAAAGACGGAAAGCTTTATATCTACGAGTGCAAAGAGCCTAAATAAAAAAACAGCTGTACGAGAAGGAGGAGGAGAAAACTCGTACAGCCGTTGATTATTGGAAAGTGGTCGGGCAACGCCAGACCTGTTGAGTTTGCGACGCAAACCCAGTGTTTTTCGCTTTATGGTTAGAAGATAACAGGCAACACTTAAAGGAATCTGAAAGCAGCCTTAAAATAAGCTTAAAATGTGCAAATTTTTGCCATCATTAAACACCATTGAACAAAAAGCTTTATAAGTCTATACTTCTTTTCAAAGAAAAATACGGCATTCAAGGAGAATATTATGGCTGTTGATGAAAAGTTGCAGACTATCAGGCATAGCTGCGCGCACGTTATGGCAGAGGCTGTCAGAAAGCTTTTTCCCGGTACGAAAATTGCTATCGGGCCTGCTATTGATAACGGATTTTATTACGATTTTGATTTCCCAAAAGACACCAGATTCACCGAGACCGATTTTACAGAAGTAGAGAAAGAAATGCGGAAAATCATCGCGGGAAACCACGAGTTTGTCCGCAAGGAAGTTTCCAAAGAAGAAGCTCTTAAGCTTTTTGCCGACGAGCCTTACAAAATCGAGCTGATTAACGACTTGCCAGAAGGCGAGACAATTTCTACATACGAGCAGGACGGCTATCTTGACCTTTGCCGTGGCCCGCACGTTGCGTCCACAAAAGAGATAAACGCGCAGGCTTTTAAGCTTAACAAAATTGCTGGCGCATACTGGCGTGGCGATTCAGACCGCCCTATGCTTACTCGCGTTTACGCGCTCTGCTTTGAAAAGCCGAACGACCTTAAGGAGCATCTTGCCATGCTCGCCGAGGCAGAAAAACGCGACCACCGCAAGCTCGGACAGGAACTGGATTTGTTCCACCTTGATCCGGAAGACCCAGGTCAGATTTTCTGGCATCCGAATGGCTGGAAAGTTTACACGGTAATGAAAGACTATATGCGCAAGATGATTCAGCGCGACGGATATCTTGAGGTTAACACGCCTGCTATCATGCCGCGCACTCTTTGGGAGCGTTCCGGTCACTGGGCGCATTACCAGAGCCTTATGTTCATCACAGAAAGCGAGAAGCGCATGTTCGCCATCAAGCCGATGAACTGCCCCGGCGCAATAGAGATTTTCAAGAGCCGCCAGCGCTCATACAAAGACTTGCCGCTCCGCCTTGCAGAGTTCGGTCACGATGTCCGCAACGAGCCGAGCGGAACTTTGCACGGCGTAATGCGCATCCGCGGTTTCGTTCAGGACGACGCGCATATTTTCTGTACGGAAGACCAGCTTGGCTCCGAGGTTGCAAAGTTCTGCAAGCTTTTGAAGAATGTTTACCACGACTTTGGTTTTGACAGCCTTGTCGTTAAGTTTTCTACAATGCCGGAAGACCACGTCGGCGACCTTGCCACATGGGAGCGTGCTGAAAAGCAGCTTTCTGACGCATGCCACGAGGCTGGGCTTGAGTACGAGATTCAGCCGGGCGAAGGCGCGTTCTACGGTCCTAAGCTTGAGTTCAAGCTGTATGACTGCCTTGGACGCGAATGGCAGTGCGGTACGATTCAGGTAGACTATCAGCTGCCGTCTGCCGAGCGCCTTGACGCTACGTACATCGGTGCGGATAACCAGAAACACCACCCGGTAATGCTTCACCGCGCCGTTCTTGGTTCTTTCGAGCGCTTCCTTGGTATTCTTATTGAAAACTTTGCAGGCGCGTTCCCGACATGGCTTGCTTTTGAGCAGGCTGCGGTTGTGCCTGTTACGAACGATTTTGACGACTACGCGCGCCAGGTTAACGATGCGCTTCTTGCCGCCGATATCCGCTCGAACAGCTATCTTTCTACGGACAACATGCGCGCCAAAATCAAGACGATTACGAAGGAGCACAAAACTCCGTATATTCTTGTTGTTGGCGAGAAAGAAAAAGCCGATGGCACTGTTGCGGTGCGCTTCCGCGACGGTCGCGACCAGCAGGTTATGAAGCTCGATGATTTTATCGCCTACGTGCGCGATAAGGTCAACACGCACTTCATTGGAATCTAAGTTTCGGGTTTATAGGGGGAAAGCCTTCCCCCTGGGGCGCACGATGTTGCGCCCACACCCCTTTCTCCTAGGGGCTGAACTTTTCCAGTTTTGCCCCTAAAACCCCTACATATGGCGAACAACAAACCGCTTGCAGAGAAAATATACGCCGCCGTCCGCTGCATTCCGTGCGGAAAAGTCGCGTCTTATTCACAAATCGCAGCCCTTGCCGGAAACCGCAACTTGCGCCGGTATGTTGGAAACACACTTCATAAAAATCCAGACAACAGTTTTACTCCGTGCCACCGCGTAGTTAATGCAAAAGGCTTTTGCTCCGGCAGTTTCGCGTTCGGCGGGCCGCTCGTCCAGCAGCAAAAACTGGAAGCCGAAGGCGTGCGGTTTACGCAAGGGCACGTAGACATGGAGCGTTTCTGCATCACCGAGGACGACTTTGAAGAGATGCGGCTTCGCTTGGGGCTGCTATTCCCAGTCTTCGAAGTTTGAGTTGATGTTGAGCGATTTCCGCTCTGTGCGGGATGGGTGAGGGTGGCGCGATATTCGGTTCGGGTGATTCGGCTGCGTGTTCCGCGCGGTGTTTTTTGACGCACTGGGTCTCTTTTTCCCGCCAGTTTCGCCTAAATCGGAATTGGTGATAAGACTCATCGATTTTTCGCTTTTTAGGCGACGTTGCCGGGCTTCTCCTTCAAGGAGCCGGGGCGTTTCCGTCTTTTCTACAATAAGGTCGTTCGCGCTATTCAGCATAAAAGAGAAATGTGTGTTTTCTGTCTCTTCAAGGAAAGACGCGGCTTTTTCCAAATCCAAGAGCGCGATTCCCGCTTTTTTCTTGCCTTCAATTTTGCACTGCTCGCGGATTTTCTTTGCGAGAATTGCTTCTGAAAAGCGGGTGCGCTCGCCTATGCTTTTTAGGACAGCTTGGATTTGGTTTTGTAGCGTTGTAAGTGACATGGAAACGCCCGACTAAAATCTTCCGTTATAATCTACCGTGCCAACCAGTTCGAAAGCTCTTCTTTTACGGTCCCGTTCAGCGTCTTATTCACTTTGCGCATCTTCACGGCGAGCTTTTCAATCTCATCCGTCCAGATAAAGTTTTCAAGCACGTATTTTTCGCCTTTTTCAAAGCTGCCAGAAATCTGAACCTCGATGATTTTTTTGAGCATCTCGGCGGCGGCAGGAACTACTTTATCAAAGTTGATATTAATAACGCCGCTCTTTATGGCGAACGCGCCTTTCTTCAAAAAGTGGTTAAGCTGCATGACGGTCCGAACTCTGTGCGCCTGGCTCATGTTCGGTTTTGCCTTGAGCACGCAGTCAACTGCGAACGTCGTGATTATCTGCTTTTTCTGGAGCTCTGTGTACATTCCAAGTTCTACGAGTTTGTCAATCATCGCCATTGAAATCATGTCGGCTTTGTTCTCTTCGATAATGCTCTTGTACTTTCCAAGAACTTCTGTACCAGAGTTCGGACCGAGCGAATGTCCGTTCTCGTGCCCGATTGTAAACCAGTGGTCAGCTTCGCTTTCGTAGAACTGATGCAGGCTCTTGTCGAGCGTGGCATCAAGAATTCTTTGAAGCTTTTTTTTGTCGGAAACGGCGCGTATCTGCCTGTGGTAAACGTTACGCCTGCCGCCGCCGATCGTGATAGAAAGCTTGTCGTCGTTCGGAAGATTTTCCGCGAGCGTTATTCCCGCTCTGTATGCGCCGACATCGCCTTTTACGGCAACAATGTCAACATCAACCATTGTCTGCTTTACGTCGCCCGCATCAGATGACGCTGCACCCGCAACCGGGATATTCTGCGCATATTTGTCGGCATAGGGCATGTTTTTTGCAAGTTCCGGCAAGTATTTCTTTATTTCAAGAAGCTTTTCTGTGCCTTCTTTGTTCACAATGCCTACGCGGAAGCCGAGCATATCTTTTGAGACGGGTTCAATCCCGTTTTTCTTAAGAAGCGCGGAAAGCCCCTCGTTTTCGTAGACTGTTTCGGTCATTTCGTCTTCGTAGTTTTCGCGCGTTATCGTGAATTCAAGCGGAGTGTCCTGAAGAGAAGCCCATTTTTTGTCAGCGTAAGCGTCCGCCATCGGGTCACAGACGGTGAGAGCTTTTGCCTGAAGCTCCAAAAACTCGTTGAAGTCTTTGTTTGTGGAAGTTTCGGCGGCTTGCAAAAGATGACGCGCGGCAAGACGGAATTCTTTTTTGAACGCTTCCGTGTAGTCAAGCGCCTTAAGAGCCTTGCCGTCGCGCACTATGATAGAGCGCTGGTTCAGTATTTTCGCGACTTCTTCTTTTTTGCCTTCAGCAAGCATTGTTTTAAGAATCGCGTGGAACTCTTCTTTTGTAAGGTCAGCAGGATACAAGCCTTTTCCGGGCAGTTCTTTTGCGCCCTTCAAAAGAGAAAATTTCTGGGCGTTCGTATCGACTGCATTTATGCCTTTTTGCGCCTTGAAAAGCTTCATAGCAAGTTTTGCGTCTGCGTTTCCGCGCTTAATTTCGGCTTTAAGGTAATCACGGAACGGAATGTTCCGCGCATCGTCCATTTTTAAGTAAACATCGTCAAGAATAACCGCTGCTTTTACAAGATGTTTGAGCGCGGCTTTATCGCCGTCAGCAAGGTTTGTGTATTCCGGCGCGTCCTTTTTGAGCATTATTTTTGTTGAAAGGTAGTCTTTGCTCGTGCGTTTTTTTAATTCTGAAGATGATAATCCGATTTTCATGTTTTTAACTCCATCAATTTATTAGTGTATGAGATGTTGCGCAACCCGACCCTTGGGGGAGGGATTATAGGGGCGGCGAAGCCGTTCTCGCTTGCGAGAACGAAGCGCGGCTAGCGCGTAGCCCCGGCAAGCCCGACGGCAGCTTGCTGCCGGCCCCCCCTCTGGTTAAATTATTTCAATGTGAACGTCAGTTTTACAGGGTTGTGGTCTGCGTTCTCGAAGTTCAAGTCGATGACTTTGACCGCATTTTTCTGGATGTTCGGAGAAAGCAGGAATCCGTCGATTACGTAATACTGCCACTCGTGTTTTGCGGCTCTTTCGTCGTTGTACGGGAATTCGACGCTGCGGCAAGTAGGCGCAGAATCGTCAACTGCAAATGTCCATCCGGCAGGAACTGCCGAACCGTCAAGAATACCAGGCTGCCATCCGTCCGGCCAGATAGCCGGGTATTTATTTGCGCCTGTTTCCGGGAATGTCTGGTTCCAGTCACCACCGGCGATTACGTAGTTTCCTTTGTCGTACTCGGCTTTAACGTAATTCATAAGAATCTTTGTCTGCTCGATTTTGCCTTCGCCTTCATCGAACGCTTCAAGGTGGAAGTCTACGAGTACAAGCTCTTTGTCAGAATTTGCGAGCGGAATGCGTGATACAAGCATACAGCGCTTTAGGTTCGCAGTTCTTGACGGCCATGAGAACGGAACTGGAAGAGGCTCTCGTACGGCAGCGTTCTGCTCGTTGCCCGTGTAAATGGCGACACCGCTTGCAACTGGTCCCATTGGTGGGAACGGAATCGGCACGAAAATGCATTTGTAGTTGTATGCGAACGAGTAGTTCATTTTGAGCGCGTCGGAAAGCGCAGCAAGCTGGTTTATCTTGTAGGAACGCTGTGATTTTTCATCTATTTCCTGAATGAAGTAGATGTCCGCAGGAAGTTTTTTAAGAGAATCTGTTATTCCGGCAAGATATTTCTCTGTTATCTCTTTTGAATCTGGCTCAATTTTCTTTCCGCCGTCCATAAAGAAATCCTCGTCTTTTCCAAGACCTGCATATCCTATGTTCCAAGTGATGATAGAGTATTCTCCGCCTTGTTTGAACTGAACCGCAGATGTTGAGCCTGACTCCGGTTTTCCTGTGATAGCGGGTTCTGTCGTCTTTGGATAGTATTCCGTTATTGTAAGGAATCCGAAGAAAAGCAGCACGAGAGCAGCAAGCCCTACGATTACTGATGCGATGATGATAAGAATCTTTTTCAGTTTCATTTGTAACCTCATGTCTGTATTTTAGCGTTTTTTGTGTGGCAACTATGCGGTAATTTGCGTTTTAGCACAATTACATGGTAATGAAAATCTTTGCGGGTGGGACGCAGACAAAAATCAGGGAGGTGTCCTTTTAAGGAAGATGCCCTGATTTTTGTCGTCGCTGGGACCCGCCCGTAAAGATTTTCAGTATAATACAGTTGCCATACTTAAAACAACTTACTTTAATATTACCACTCATTTCTGATAAAATAAAGACATGAAACTTTTTGTTATTTCTGACATACACGGAAGTCTTTCTTCTTTTCAAGCAGCGATGGACGCTTTTCACCGCGAGAACGCCGATCATCTTTTGATATGCGGCGACTATCTGAACCATGGTCCAAGGAACGATATTCCGGCGGGATACGATACGAAAGGGCTTGCTAAAGCCTTGAACGATATGAAGTATTTGATTACGGGGGTGCGCGGCAACTGCGACAGCGAAGTTGACCAGATGATGCTGGAGTTTCCGGTGCTCGCACCTTATACGACGATTCTTGTGCCGGGCGTAAGTGGCTTTGCAGATTCACGCGATGCTCGTTCGCAAACTGGCGCAGTGCGCCGCATTTTCGTGCATCACGGGCATCTTATGACGGCAGAAGAGGCGGCGCGTCTTAATCCGGCGGGAACGATAATCGTTTCAGGGCATACGCATGTGCCTGTTTTGGAACGGTACGAAACTGATGCGGGCTGTGCGCCGAATGTGGAGTGCGCCGTGCAAGCTGATGCGGCATCTTGTGGTTGTAAAGACCGTGCCGCCGGGTACATTCTGCTGAATCCAGGCTCTGTGTCTATTCCGAAAGGCAGATCCGAACCCGGCTACGCTGTTATTGAAGTTGCCGCGCACGGCATGGAAATCAGACTTTGTACGCTGGGTGGAAAAGTTCTGAAAACGCTGAGTTGCTAAGCCTGGAAAAGGTGGGGTCGTAGGGGAGGGAAAACCTGCCGAGGTTTGCCCTCTCCCTACCTATATTAAAAATATTTGAATGTTGCTGATACGGCTAATTCTACGCTCTGTTGGAAATTATCTTGTGTATGGCCGCTGTTGAAAACGAACGTGTAAACAAACTGTGCGTCAAATGAGCAGTATTTGTTCAGCGTGTACGAGCCGTTCAGAACGATGTCGTTCCTGTATTCAAGTGTGCCTGAAAGCCAGTGATTACGAGCTTCGGCTATGCATTCTTCAGTTGTGGCAAGGTTTCGCGCGCTTTTTACGACCGGATAGTACGCGTAGTATGTTACGCCGTCTACTACATAAGCCCAGCGTGAATCCGTGAAAGTTCCGAATCCGTTTTCTCCGTGTATTGTAAGCAGATAGTTTAATCCGGCTGACCAAACTCCTGTCTGGCTGCAAGTGACGCCAGTTTGGATCGCAAAACAGTCTGGTCCGAAAGGTGTTCCAATCCATGAATTTATCGCGCCACCGGGAACGTGATCATCCTTTCGTGCACGGTAGAGAGAGCTTTGTGCGCTTTGCTTCATGTAGAGAAATGGCAATGTGTACACGGATTCGAGGTTAATTTTCCAAAGCCGGTTATCTCCGCCGGAAAAGAAAGTTTCCGCACCAACTTGAAGACCGAAGCTGTCCGGTAATTGTTTTCCATAATCGTTATCAAGCTCTCCAAAAGCTTGGAGTTCGTTCTGCGCCCAGAGTGCGTATATGCGTAGGTTTCTGCACGGAACATAGTCGAGCATAACACCAAGATACGCGCAGTATTTGTGGTCGCCTCCGTTTGAGCCTGGGGCTTCTGTCTCTTGGTAATCCTGATTTGGGTACCAGCTGTGGACTATCATAAGC
>JAEEGJ010029991.1_pt1 | contig 10678 bp, 8 predicted proteins | sample 8958761 | NCBI WGS metagenome assembly JAEEGJ01 (sample SAMN16246546, study PRJNA631951) | gut metagenome | biome: gut microbiome; feature: rumen; material: RS-attached | host: Bos | place: Iran: Karaj | collected 2018-10
TCCCAGCAAGGCTCCCACCAAGGTGGCGACATAACTTCCCACCGACTGCCCGAATACCGAACCGACCGTACCTCCCATGGCGAGCATGATGATGGCCACACCCAGTCCCGCACCTGTCGACACACCCAAGATGGACGGCCCAGCCAATGGGTTGTTGAAAGTGGTCTGCAGTAGCAGTCCCGACACCGCCAGCGCCGCACCGGCGAGTGCCGCCGTGACAATCATGGGCAGTCGCGAGTTGAGGACAATGATTTCCCATGCGCGGTTCTCGCTACCGTGGCCCAAGATGATGTCCTTCACGTTCGCCGCGGGTATGTCGACCGACCCCAGCAACAGACAGGCCACTGCCAGTAGCGCGAGTGCCACAAGCACTACAATCAATGTGATGCCATGGCGATGCTTCAGTGTGCCAAGGGGTTAAAGAACTGCAACAGGTCGAGGTTGCCGTTGAACAGGTTATAGTACTCCATCAGCAGGATGTCGGGATGGAAGGGGAATCGCTCATAGAACCGAGTCACATTGGTGTCGCATGCATATACCTTGTGCTGCTTGAATGCCACAAACTGGTCGTTGAGGCTGTAGGCACCCTTGAGGTCGGCATAAGTGTGTATGTTAAATGACTTGATGAGCCACACATCGGCATCATGCGCCTCGGCCAGTACCTGATTGAAGTCAAGGTTGAGCGAACCCGTACTCTTGTTATCTGCCCACGGGTGTATGCCTCCTGCATCCTGAATGAGTCGCGCCATATAACTGTTCCCTCCTGGTACGTTCCACACGCCACTGATGACCATCTCGGTCACAACGGTGGGATGCGACTTGGCCCCTGCAGCCTTCTGTTTCAAACCGTTGTAAGCGGTAACCACCGCATTGTAGAGGCTGTCGGCCTCCTCACGCTTACCCACCAGTTCACCATAGAACTTCACCCACTCGGCACGTCCCAGCGGGTCATATTCCAGGTAATCGGCACACTCGATGATGGGGATGTCGAGCGTGGCAATCTGTCCGTAGCTGGCATCCTGATAGGGCGAGAGCAGGATGGCATCGGGCTGCATGTCGATGACCTTTTCTACCGTGGGGTTCATCGAATTGCCGCAGTCGGCAATCGTGCCGGCAGCGACGCCCTCGACAATGGCAGAGTCAATAAAGTACTGCTTATCCACCACGCCACGCACGGCATCGAGGGCACCCAGCTCTCCCATGAGGCTCGTGTGCACCGACGAATAGACCAGCGCATTCTTGACAGGCGTGCGCACCACGGTTCCCTCAGGCAGGCAGGCAGGGAGCAGAGCACTGGCAGGCACCAGTACATAACGGTGCAGCACCCCACCCTTCCACGGGTCGGCCACGGTGACCAAGGTGTAGTCGGCCGTGCGCTGCATCGAGAGCAACCTGGCGGCAGTAATGATGGAATCCTGCTGATTTAATGCCATTTCGGTTTTTCCGCCCCTGAAACAGGAACAGAGCAGCAGCAAAACGGCAGATAGAGCTATTAATCTGTTGAAATGATTCTTCATTACACTAGGGTTTCCTGGTTAGTATCCCACCAGGTCAAGGATATAGGGACGCATGAAATCCTGTGAGGCGCGGTCGATATACTTGTAGAAATAATCTTCGATGATGTACCGTTTCTTGTAATCCTTCATGCCCTCGTAGCGCACCTTGAGATCATGATAATCAGTCAGGAGCTCACTCAAGTAGCTATGTGTCACATGCTTAACCGTTCGATTCACAAAATCGATGTAGTAAAAGGCCTGTGAGTAAGACGTGACACCGTCGGAGTCATTGCCAAAGAGAATGTCCTTTACCGTCAGCGGTCCATTGCCCGTCAGGTATGCTACCTTATCATTAAAGAATATGGGAATGTATCCACTGAATCCCTTGACATCACCGTTGAAGAAATCCCTGACATATTTGCTGTTGATGAGAAAGATGCTGTCGCCCTGAGACAAGGCGATATAATCATTCTCGATGGATTTGTTGGCTTCGTCATATCCAGTCTCGATATAAACCTCAAAGGGTGTTTCGGCAAAAATGACGGGATTGACCACATAAGCCGAAGGCTGCAGATAGAGCATCTGCTCCCACGTTTTGTAGAAATAGATGGTGTCATGGGCCATGCTCACATTCTGTGCTGTGGCACACAATGACACTGATGCTATAGCCGCCAACACGATAAACTTTAACCTGTTTTTCATCTTATCCATGATAATTAGAAAGTTTTCAGTACTTGATAGAGTTTGCGGGTGGGAAGACCCATCACGTTATAAAAGTCGCCACTGATGCCCGAGATGCCTATGTTGCCGATCCATTCCTGGATGCCATAGGCACCGGCCTTGTCCAGGGGGCGGTAATGCTCGATGTAATAGTCGATCTCATCGTCGGTGAGTTCGGCAAAACGGACTATACTCGTGTCGGCAAACGCCTCGGTGCGGTCCTGCGTGGTGACGCACACGCCACTGATGACCCTGTGGGCACGTCCCGAGAGTGCCCGCAACATGCGATGAGCGTCGGCCTCGCCATCGGGTTTGCCCAGCACTTCATCGTCGAGCACCACGACCGTGTCGGCCGTGATGAGCAGTTCATTCGGCTGCAGCGGATGCCCCTCGGCCTTGATGCGGGAGAGATAGACGGGAATTTCCTCGACGGGCAAGTTGGCGGGGTAAGTCTCGTCAATGCCCTTGATGGCCTCGACACGGAATGTGACTCCCATGTCGTTGAGCAGTTCACGGCGCCGGGGCGAGTTGCTGCCCAGCACCACGTCATATTTTTCAAGATTATTGAGCATTATCGTCAAGCGGGTTTCGGTTCATGATGGATTGCGTAATCATGTCATAGATCTTGCGCTTGTCACCGTCCAGCATAGCCAAGTGGTTAGCAACGACTTTCTTGTCGTGGCGGATGGCTGGCCCGGTCTGGGACTGGGCGGGTGACAGGCGGTCAAGTTTCTCGACCGTGGTACGTATCAGGGGCCTCATCGCGTCAAACGGCAATCCTGCCTCACTCAGAACCTCGGCAGCTAGCGTCCACATGTGGTTGGCGAAATTGCACGAGAAAACCGAGGCGATATGCAGTTGCAGGCGCATGGCACTGTCGGCCTCGACGACGTGGCTAGAGAGCAAACGGCCCAACGCCAGCAAGTCACCGAGGGCGGCATCGTTGTTGGCCTCGGCAAAGAAATGGACGTCGTCGAGCGGGGTGACGACCTGACGGGAGAAAGACTGCATGGGCCAGAGCACACCGCAGCGGGAGCGATGACCGTCAAACAGATCGATGGACATGCTGCCCGAGGTGTGCACCCACAGGGCTCCGTTGTCGGGAACGGCGGTAATGACATCGGCAATAGCATCGTCACTCACGGCAATGATATAGGCGTCGGCATCGGGCACGAGCGCCTGCAGGTCGTCGGTGGCATTGTTGCAGCCGATGGCATGGGCCAACGACCGGGCATGAGGCAAGCGGCGGCTGTAAATCTGAGCCACCTGGCAACGCGCCGACAAGGCATGCGCCATGCTGGTTGCCACGTTTCCTGAGCCGATAATCACTACTCGTTTCATTTGTCATGCAAAATTACATTTAAGACTCGAAATGCGCAAAAAAGTTTAAGTAATTCAATAGTTCTGGCCACTGTACCTTGTGAATTCAGCCAGTAAAAACTGATTGAAGCTGAGAATTGTTGAGGAAAAGATGTACCTTTGGCTACGTCCAAGATAGGCCGCGCCTTAACAATAGGCAGCAAAAAGCATGTTTTTCTTGCCATTGTCTTCGGCTTGCACTATCTTTGTCCAATCATTTCAACCAAAAGCTATGAAAGAGATCTATTTTGCAGGAGGATGTTTCTGGGGAACAGAACATTACTTTAAACTGGTGAACGGAGTTGTGGAAACCGAGGTGGGCTATGCCAACGGCCATACCGAGAATCCCACCTATCAGGATGTGTGTACCGACAAGACCGGTTTTGCCGAGACGGTGCGGATTGCTTATGACCCCGAGGTTATCTCGCTGGAGTTCCTCACCGAGATGTATTTCAAGGCCATTGACCCGACGAGTGTCAACCAGCAAGGACATGACAAGGGCACCCAGTACCGCACGGGCATCTACTATACCGACGAGGCCGACGTGCCGACGCTGAAGAAGGTGTATGACCGCGTGCAGGCCCAAGTGAAGCTCCGCCTGGCCGTTGAACTGCTGCCGCTCAAGAACTTCTATACAGCCGAGGAATACCACCAGGATTATCTGGACAAGAACCCTGACGGCTATTGCCACCTGCCGCTGGAGCTGTTTGAGATGGCCAAGCAGGCCAACCGCAAATGACCTCTCCCATGCGGCAAGCCCTAGAAAGGATCTGGCCACAAGTCAAACGGTGGTGGAAATGGTGGATCGACACTGACAACCGCTGGCTGTCGGTGCCATGCACCATTGCCGCGCTACTGGTGCTGCTGGTGCTCGTCAAGAGCGTCCAGGGCATCGCCTATAACTTCACCCGCGAGTGCAAGATTTACAAGTTGGGCTACCCCATCGAGGAAGCCCGTGTGCTGGCAGCGACATTGAGTGATGCGCAGGCCGATACGCTCATCGCCCACCAAGAACATGACACCATTGCTATCCCCGTCATTAATGCCCGCTATTTCATCGCCGACAATTTTGACCGCTACCTCGCCTATCACAAGAAGGACACGACGGGCGCACCGCTCGACGTAATCGTCTCCTTTGTCAACGTGGGATACGACCAGGACAGGCTGGAGGTAGCTGTACCTTGCGATACGAGCAAGGGCCAACTGATGCTGGTCAATGGCCGCCATTACCTGGATGAGAACTACAAGCCCGACAGTTTAGCGACATTCAGCATGGATTACTGTTATGAGAACCAACAGGCTCAACCTGTCGTGGTTGATGCATTCATGGCTTTGCAGCAGGATTGTAAGAAACAGACCGATGCCCAGCTGATGGTCAACTCGGCCTACCGTTCCTATCAACAGCAGATAGGGACCTACAAGCGCAACCCCAAAGGATATGCCGCCCAGGCTGGAAGCAGCGAGCACCAGACGGGTTTCGCCATCGACGTCACGTCGCGGCAGCATCCCATGAGATGGCCTTTCGATAAATCAAAGGAGGGCGTGTGGATGCGTGAGCATTGCCATGAATACGGCTTTATCCTGCGCTACCCCGAAAGGCAGTCGCGTATCTTTGGTTTCGCCTACGAACCGTGGCATCTGCGCTACGTGGGCAAGGAAGTGGCCAAGCGCATCCACGACGAGGACATCACCTTCGACGAGTATTACGCCTACTACATCGACAACAAAGAGCCCCACGCGAAGACGCCAAGTCGCTAAGAAATCATTAGAGAATAACCGGATTTGCTGGCGACTATTGAGAAGTTGCCGTGCAGGCCATGGCGGCTGCCCATGGCGGCTGTGACCATGCCCATGGTCATGCGCAAATTCACTTCTACACAAGGATTTAAGGCGATTTTGCCGTTTTCATCCCAGTAAAGCATCATGTCGATGCCCAAGTATCCATTATAGTGCGGGGCAATAAGGTCATCTATGACCATGAGGACTTGACCTATCACTGGGTCAAGATCGGGATACATACCCAAAAGCATCTCATGCAGTTCTTCCATCGGGGCTACCCTACCCGCTCCGAACTGGCGGTGGAAGTCGCTGTCAAAGACCGAATAGCCCATGAACATCGTATGGCCATCACGGCACTTGCATTCGATGGCGAAGTCCTGTACCCTATCCAATCCCACCTCGCACAAGAGTGAGCCTTGACGGTTCAAGGCGCCTTCTATCCAGCGGGGCACATGGTTATCGCCTGTAGGGTCGATAACGCGATAGATGCCCTTGCCGCTGCCCGACCACGGCATCTTCAGGTAACAGCCAGGGTGGGACGACGCAAAAGCCATTACATCATCGTAGCTATCCAGTTCCATAGGACTGGGAGAAAAAGCGTTTCCCAAGGCTTGATGAACAGCAATGCTGGTGCGACGATGAGACAAGCGACGAATCCAGTCCAGTTGTTCATCGGTGGGCAGATTGTCGGGCGAAACGCCCGCTTGCAACAGCTGGTGGCGCAACGTGGCATCCCAGCCCCAGGGGTGAATGCGGCAATCGCCGAGATCGGCGATTTTGCTGATGGGGACGGGCGTTATGACAAGATGATGGTCATGGAGCCAGCGGCGGTCCTGGTCAATCGGGCAATCGTCAGGGATGGCGATATAGGAGCCAGCGGGTGCTACCCAGGCGGGCAGCAACCGCAGGTCATGACGCAGCTGGCGGGCAAACGGCGGCGCGGTGTAGTTGTGCGCCCCATGTGCCAGCGCCAAGTCATGCTCCGGATTGAAAAGATAAACGTTTTTCATCTAAATGCAAAGGTAGCAATCTTTTGGCTGACAAATGTAAAAAGATTAGACACTTTTATTCAAAAAACAGTCAATCAGCGATAATTATGGAAAAACAAATTGTGGGAAGCAATAAAATGCATTAACTTTGGGCCAATCAAAACCACTAACCACTAATACGATACAGATCATGAAACTTACAACATTTTTCCAACGAGCATCCCTGCTCTGCGTGTTAACAACAGTGCTGGCCTTCAACAGCGCCCACGCACAGATTCCCACCGATTCCATCGTCGCCGACTTCAACGAGTTTGTCAGACTGCTGGAAGAGACACACCCCGACCCGTACACCAACTACGGCGGTAAACCCTTCTTCCGTTTGGAAGCCATGGATACGCGATTCGGTCTAATCGAGGATTCGGTAACCAACTCTGATGAACTGGCACGCCGCATCACAAAATTCCTGGTACCACTAGAGGACGGCCACACCAATATTAACATGGGATTCTCTTCATTTTTTGAAGAAAGGGAACCCGAGATGGGGGCTCCCATCAGTTTTTGTCCAATAAGTGACGGTGTTGTCATCAACTCCATCACGACTGAATATAAAGACCTTATAGGCAGTCGATTAATCGCTATCGAGGGTATTCCCCTCAAAGAAATCTGCACAAATTTAGCAGAATATCATACTGCCGAGAACGAAATTGGTCGTATTTCCAACTTCTGTTTTATCAGCAGTCTCTCACCAAACGAATTAAGAAAAGCGATACCCGACATGCGCCAGGATTCCATCACGTTCCTGCTCCAGACCCCCGAGGGCAAACAAATGAATCTGACTCTTCCTCTCATTGATAAATATGGTTCTGGTGCTAATATCGAGTTATCCAGTGTTGAACACACTAAACCATTCCCTGGCCAAGGGAATCTGTCCTACCTCTTTGTTGATGACAAGAAGAACACGATGTACTTCCGCTCAAGTCAGATCATATCCCGTGATGCCTTGGAAATAATGATCAATCGCGGCATGGACGTCGGTCAGTATCTCAAGAGGACATATATGCAATTTAACGAAGATGAAATGCCTAACGATGTGAATAAGGCCTTGGCCAAGATTCCGTCATTCAGTGATGAATTTGGAAAGATGCTTCAGGTAATGAAGAAGAACAAGAGCAAAAACCTGATTATCGACCTACGAGGCAATAGTGGTGGCTTCACGCCCATCACCCTTCCCACACTTTACCAGTTGTGGGGCGACAAATACCTCGAAGAGGCTCCACGATTCGGCATCAAGTTCATTCAGTTATTCTCACCCCTGTACATGAAAAAGATGAACATCACTATGGAACAGTTAAATGCCGAGATGCAAGACTCTGGGTTCATCTTGGGCGATTATATCGCTACTAGCGAAGATGACTATAGTCCCGAAGAAATCACTGATGAGTACCGCGTCAAGTCGATTGAGCAAATGGCAAGCAGTGTCAAGGATAAGCTCATGGCACAACATGGCAAACCCGTCTATACGCCCGAGCACGTGTATGTATTAATCAATCCAACCACATACAGTGCTGCATTCCACTATGCGTTTTTCCTGTGGAAAATGGGAGCAACGGTTGTAGGACTACCCAGCAAGCAAGCGCCAAACACCTACATGGAAGCGACTCCGTTTGAGCTACCGCGCACCAAGTTGAAAGGCAATATCTCTAATTCACTACAGCTGTTCATGCCAAATGATGACCCTCGCGCCCATCAGTTCACGCCCGATCTGATGCCAGCCTACGAGGACTACAAGCATTACAACTTTGACCAGAACACCGAACTCCTGTTCCTACTCGACTATATCAAGAACCAAGAGTAAAACGACTACACTACGAACAAGGCGGTCTGCCATCAATCAAGCTTGTAATTATGTCCGCGCTTCGCACGGAGAAATTAAACAAAATTTATTAATAAAATTAAAATAAATAGTTAATATCTTTTAATTTTTATACAAATTTTTGTTTAATTTCTCGGCCGATAGGCCGATTGAAAATCCTGAGGCGAATTATGACACACCACCTTGATTTGTTGTCGGGTGTCTTTATTTGACGTTGATGTTGACGGTGGATTTCATGCCCGTGGCGGGGTCCTTGACGGTGAGGGTCATCACGCCTGGGGTTTTACCGGCTTGGCAAACGACTACCAGTTGGCCATGGAAGAGGCTCATCTGGGGCTGAGTGAAAGGCTCCAGCGAGGTGGCATCGCCGTTGCAAGCGGCCTTGTAAGTGCCAGCACCTGTCACACTGAACTCAAGCCTGTTGGCGGCATCGGGGCACAGGGTGCCGTTCTTATCGACGAGGCTCACCGTGATATAAGCCAAATCGTTGCCGTCGGCCTTGATGGTCTTGCGTTCGGGCTCCAGCAGCAGACGCTTGGGCTTGCCGGCGGTGCGGACAATCTGCTGACCTGCCTTGTTGCCGTTCTCGTCATAGACGACAACTTTTAACTCACCAGGCTGATAGACCACGTCGCGCCAGCGCAGGCGGTAACGGTCCAGACGGGCGGTATCGCTCTTGGTGATGCGGCCCTGGCTCTTACCGTTGACAAAGAGCTCGGCTGTGGGATAGTCGGTATAGCAATAGACGGGAGTCACCTTGCCCTTGCGGTCGGGCCAGGTCCAGTGCGGCAGCAGGTGGATGGTGTGCTCCTGCTTGTTCCAGTGGCTGCGGTACAGGTAGTAGCGGTCCTTGGGCAGGCCAGCAAGGTCGCAAATGCCGAAGTAGCTGCTGCGCGAGGGCCAATATTCGTCGTAGGGGGTCGGTTCGCCCAGGTAGTCATAACCTGTCCACACGAACTCGCCCACGGTCCAGTCACGGTCTTCCTGCATCTTCCAGTCATCGTCGGGCAGGTTGCTCCACCAGCAGTATTCCACGTCATAACCCGAACACTGGCCGTCGGGCCAAGCCTTGTTGGTGGCTACGGTGTCGGGGAAGCAGTAATGGCCGCGCGAGCTCACGGTCGAAGCCGTCTCGCTGCCCAGGATAAAGCCCTGCGGCAAGCGCTCAAACAACTCATCATACCTGTGGAGGCGGTAGTTAAAGCCAGGCACATCAGCCACTTGGGCAAAACCGCACCAAACATCGCCGTCGGGTTGGTCCATACCACAGGTCACCATGCGGCTGGGGTCATACTGGTGGCACAAGGCAATCAGATCCTTGTAGCGCTTCACGCCCTCGGGCTTCCACTGCTCGGGAATCTCGTTGCCCACGCTCCACAGGATGATGCTGGGATGGTTGCGGTGGTTGAGCACCAGGTTGCGGATGTCCTGCTGCCACCACTCGTCCCAATAGCTGCCGTAGCCGTTGCGCACCTTGGGCTCCTTCCAGCCGTCAAAACTCTCGGCCATCACCATCATGCCCAGGCTGTCACAGATTTCCATCTGCATCGTCGAGGGCATGTTGTGACTGGTGCGGATGGCATCGGCACCCATTTCCTTCATCATCTCGATCTGGCGGATGAGCGCGGTTTTATTGATGGCAGCACCCAGCGGTCCCAAATCATGATGCAGGCACACGCCTTTAATCTTGCGGCGCTCGCCGTTGAGCTGGAAACCACCCTCCTTACTGAACGAGACGGTACGGATGCCCACCTTCTTTGTCTGGCGGTCAATCTCCTCATCGTCACATTTCAGGACGGCAGTGATATTGTAAAGATAGGGATGCTCGGGAGACCACAACTGGGGATTCTCGACACACAACGTCATGGCATAATGACAAACACCATCAGGCTTGGACCAGTTTCTTGCCACTTCGCGGCCAGTGGCATCCTTGAGCGAAACCTCCAATACATAATTACACTCATATCCCTTTAACGGCCATGAATCATGCTCAACTTTCAGATGCGCAAAGCCATACTCATCCATTGTCTCAAGAGTCTGCACAAAAAGCCCCCAGGTTTGCAATGCATTCTCTCCACGCGACATCACTAGTTTGACGGGGCGGTAAATGCCGCCACCGGGATACCAGCGGTTGCTCTCTTCTTTATTTTCCAGGCTTACTTCCAAAGTGTTCGGAGTACCATCGTTCTCTAAATTGGAGACATTGACGATAAAGGCGTTGTATCCGTAGGCCCAATGCCCCGCCTCGCGACCGTTGACATAGACATGAGCATCGGCCATAGCACCATCAAAGACCAATTCGGCATGTTTGTATTCCTCAGGCACGGTGAACGTGGTCCTGTAATAACCCTTGCCAATCCAAGGCAGCGCGCCAGAGCGGCCCGACTTCTCAGTGGCGACGTTCTCGCCGTTTTCCTTGATGGCGACGACCTGAAGGTCCCATTTCTTGTCAAACGGCCCAC
>JAEEGJ010029992.1_pt1 | contig 10676 bp, 10 predicted proteins | sample 8958761 | NCBI WGS metagenome assembly JAEEGJ01 (sample SAMN16246546, study PRJNA631951) | gut metagenome | biome: gut microbiome; feature: rumen; material: RS-attached | host: Bos | place: Iran: Karaj | collected 2018-10
TGCTGAGTTTTAAAAAACTATTAGTACCTTTGCAAGCAAAAATTACAATTAAACAAGTTACTATTTTAAAAATAAACCGAATTATGGATCAAATTCACAATCATTACTCAGGACCAATTACGGTTCAGGGAGCAAATTATCAGAGTCATTACGTACCCGCAGAAAAACCCTATGCGGTCTATGCTTTCGTTTATGAAGGCCCGTTTACAACTATAGCGCAGTTGATTGGTACTATGCTAACAGGAAAAGTGAACGAGGAGGGTAAAATGTGTTTCGAGAGTAAAGCTGTTTACCGTATGCCGGGTGAATATATGCTTGACTATGAGCATTGCTATATACCCGATGATATGGGTCCTATGGAAAGTGACCCTGAATTCTTAGGCTTTGTTGGTGACACAATCGGGAAGGACAAATTAGTCAAGATTGGATGGATGGATTTGTTCTGCTCTGATGGATATCTGACAATGAAGAGCATTATTAAAAGAATAATGATGACAGGATTAAAAGTTAACCTGGGTGATAACTGCAAGATGAAGGAAGTTGAAGGCGATATCCATTATTCTTATGGCGATAATGATAGCAAAAGTTATTATTTGGAGGTTAGAAAAGATATTGCTTTGAGAGTAAATATTTGGAATAGTTACGAAAAAAGGATATCTCCCAAAATTGTTTTAGGCGAAATATGGCGTCAGATTAATAGTTGGAAGGAAGTAGGTATTACATTTGAGAATATCAAGCTGAAAGACAGGTATGCCGACTATCAGTCTCAGGTTGACGAACTAATAGAGTTGGCAAAGCTTTATGGCAAGTATATTGAAATTAAGGAAAATCGCGATCTTGTTGGCATGCTATTGAGTTGCTTGGAAACGATAGGAAAAAGTCGTTGTTTTTACGACGACTTTATGATGGCTATGAAGAAAGCTAGATGGGAAAGCTATAGTGGTTACGATAAAGATCTGCAATTGGCTATTGAATTAGGCTATGTTTCTCGCGATGCCAATATCATCCAGTTCTCGCCTGATTTCGAATGCATGGCAAAATGGGAATGGAAATGGTTGCACGATGAAGATAAAAAATAACAAGAAAGCAGGGCAGTTAAATGCCCTGCTTCTTTATTATTCATTATTCCCTAAGAACGAGATGCGCTTTAGGGGGAGCATGTTTTTATCTTTGTCGCTCATTTTATCGTGGTACTATTTCGTTGGTATTATCTATTTCAGTTTGCGAAATTACCCAAAATAGACAATTAACAATTATTAATATGGAAAAAACTTGGATTAGAATAATATATTAGCTATCTTTGCAGTTGATAGGACAATGATCTCATAGGTCAAAGTCAAGTAATTAACCTTTTAATATAGGAGGGACATCTATGATGTATACAAAGATATAAAAGTTTGTGGGCAAAAAGAGAAGACCCTGAGCTACGGCAATAGCACAGGGTCGATAGTAAACTCTCCCGATTTCCCTTCTGAGTTTGCCCCAGATAGATGGGAATCTCTATAGTTCCTGTGCAAAAGTAAGTAATTAATCTTATAAGTAGTACATATGGGTTCTCATATCGGGATATTTTTAAATTATTTTAAAACAAAACAAGAAAAAATGGAACAGAAATCTTTTTTTTCTGGTTATGAGAGCCATCCATGTATGTCCTCATTACCATCCCGAAAGGGTGAAAGTAAGAAAGTTCGAAAAAAGTTCAAACTAAACAAGGAAGAACTTTTTCACAGTGATTTGTATGGAGAGTGGCCGCAGTCATTTTCGACTCCTTTGCCGGCTTTGGATTCTTATTGTGGCGAAACACCTACAAGATTGTTGCCATTCAATGAGGCTTATGCCAAAAAGGATTATAGCAGCACAGTACATTTCTTTATAGATGATCTACTCTTTATTCGGGTTCTTCGTAACCCTGAGAAGTATTTGGATTTCTTTCAGAAATGTCACTCGGTTATTGGGACGGATTTATCGCAATATGCGGATATGTCTGCTGAAGACAGATATTTCTGTGCATACATTAATAGTGCATTCTCTGCATATCTGCAACGTAATGGTGTTCACGTAATTCCAAACGTTAGTTGGTCTTTGCCAGATAGCTTTGCTTATAGCTGGTCCTCCATGCCAAGCAATTCCATTATAGCCATCAATTGCAAGGGTGTCCTCAAGCACGATCTCTCTAAATATCTTTGGTATCGTGGCTATGAGGAAGCTATTTCTACGCTCCGTCCATCTCTCATCATTCGCTATGGTACCCGTATGCCACGTGAACATAGTGATATCAGTCTTTATTTTGTTAACGAACGATTAATGAGATTGCGTCATGGGTGCTAACGGAAGTTTTGCAAATGGTTTGACGGCTACTGAGAGAGGTCGCCGTTGGCAGACAATACATGTATTGAAGGATGGCACAAAAGTCATCGAACTCAAGAAAAAAGGTGCAGTCAAGTTGCCCGAAGAGAGCCATAGTCCTAATGCCACTTATGCCATCTTTAATAAAGATGGTAGTGGAGTGAAGGCTATTGCTAAATATGGCGCTGATGGCAAGAAGATTTGGGAAATTCACACAACCGACCACAAAGGGCTTGGTGCCCATTACCACAAGTGGAAGGATGGAAAACCTCTCGACGAGGAGCCACACAAGTTGACTCCTGCTATGAAGAAATTATTAAAGAACGTATCAGATTTAAAATAATATGGCAAAATCAGATTATTTAATGACCGACTTGTTGGGATATCCATATAATGGTAAATATCCCCCAAAAGGAGATAAACATGGAATATACCATGGCTATTCTTCTGATGTAGAAGAAACGCTCTTTTACGACTTTGCTGTTCTAGGTTACGACCTTACCTTTGTGTACAATGGCGTGCGTTATTACTTCCTCTCTGAAAAAGATTATGTCGCCCAATGTGATGAACACTACACTGAGGAGTATCAGGTGTTTCCTGATGGTAACAGTGCTTTAGAACAGTTCAAAATTGATGGAAAGTCAATTCTAGAATTGATTAATCAGCTCCAAGAAGTTGAGCCTGTTTAAAAATATATTGTAAAACAAGCAGGACATTTAATCGTCCTGCTTGCTTTATTATTTGTTTGATGCATTAAATTTCTTGAATAATTCATCCAGATAATCGTCATCGTATTTGGTCGCATCAGATAGCAAATGGCTGATTGCAGGGTCCGCAAAGTCAAGCCTATACATCTGGTCTCCATACATTCTTGTCATTTCAAATCGTTCAACGTCACCATCAGCTTCTATTGCATAATTTGCCATGGCTTTGGCTTTTGGTACGTTGTCCTCATCTTTTTTATGAGGTTCAACTATATCAAGCAGATAGCCACCTTGATTGTCTTTCCTTACAATGATAAAATCTGGATAGAAAGGATGAACTTCTTCTTTCATTGTGTAGGTAAGACATAATGCCCAATGTTTCATATGTTGATTTCGTAACCAGCATACAAAGTTGGGATCTTTTTCTGCCTCGATAATAACATCCTTTTCCCAACTATTCAATGTGAATAATGCCTTGCCTTCATCATCTACAAATAGATGTTTACGATCTTCCCATTGATTCTCACCTTTAGGTAAATATATTGGGTTGGAAAGTTTCAAAGAGTGGGGAGATACATCTTCGCCCTCACGAGTGTATTTGTCGTATTTACTCTTAACATTCTCGCTAAATTTCGATAAGTATTTCCGATAGTCGCGCTGATATTGATAGAACGTATCCTTGGCATATTTATCAAGATTGGCCATACATTCCTCAGACTGAACGAATAGAATCACCTCCACTTTGGACTTCATTGGGTCTTCTTCATCATAGTTGTCTCGAATATAGCGTTGTCCTACGTTCTTCAGCTTAGAGTCAGCTCTTGCAAATTCGCGCTCAATGTCATAGTCTGTCAATTCTAAAACAAGGTTCGAAGCATCTTTCAGTTTATTTTCAGTTAGATATTCCATTTTACTATCTGTCAGAATAAACTGTTTGATGTCGCGTACCTTATTATTATATGTTCCTTCTGCTTTCAAACCTTCAATATACTCGGATATCATCTGGCTTATATGCTTTGACACTCTGACAGCAGCATCAGAATCGCAGCCTTGTGTATTAGCTGCAAGATATGCCAGGTTAAACAACGAAGTCAAGTAATTGGTAACCTTAAACCTATTGAAGACGTATGTTTTCAATTGCAAATTATTTAACCACTCAAATACATCCTTTTTATCCTCTGCTACGTGTAGTTCTTGTTCATCAGATTTGCCCACAGGTTTCTTCTTGATATTTGAAGGTATTCCTTCGCCATCCTTACTGCTTAAGGCATCAATAACACGCTGAACGTTCTCATTATTATAATTAGGTAAGAACAGATGTACATTGTTCAACGATTCATCACCTTCAATTCTGCGATGCAATGGCGTACGTACCATACGTCCCATTAACTGGGCAATATAAGTGTAGTCGTTGGCGGTTCTGAACGACATCATTGTTTCTGCTCTTGGACAATCCCAACCTGTTGAAAGGCTCTCTTTGAAGAATACGATTCTTACCTTCTGGCTTTCATCGATTCTTGATGGTTCTACATACGGAACTTTTAATCCATTGATTTTTAGTTCAGTCTTGGGGTCACCAAACGAATGAGCCACTTCTCCTTCATACAGACTTCTGCCAAGTTCTTCTTCTACTGCTTTAAGACATTCATCAAGATTAGTTTCGGATATCTTTTCACCTTGTCCGTTCTCTACCTGTATTACCATCACAGGATTCACCATTGGCTCATGTTCTTTCTTGCAATAGTCTTCCCAATGCTTACATTTTTCTATCCACTCACGGGTGGCATATTTTAAAATGGCCATACCACGCTGCATTTGGTTATCATCAGGAAAACTGATTTCTATTTCGTCTTTCAGCAATCCTGAATCCTTTACTTTTTCAGCAGCAATAGGCCATGATCGGGTAGTGGAACCAGAGTCTTTAATCAGTTCTGTGAATCTATCAACAGTAGCACTCATACCTATCACGATAGGCATCTTGCTTAAATTGTCATCGGGACTTCCAAAGATAAACTTCTGCATAATGCTATTGGCTTGTTTGGTCTCACTGGCTTTTGAAGTTCCTCGATGCGCTTCATCAATAATAAAGTATAAGCGATGACCTTTATTTTCTATGGTTTGTTGCAGCGTCTGCCAGATGGTATGCTCTCTACCATCTCCTTTTTTAGTCAGGTTACTCGACTTACTTAATTTCTGAATATTCAAGAAGTAAATCTTGCCATCTTTCAGTTCTGCCATGTCGAACGAATCGTCATTGATAATTTCCAAACTACCTATTGGTAACTGGAATCTGGTTTCACTTTCTACCTTGTGCATTGATTGCTCGTTCAGTTCAGGATCATCCGAAAGCCAGATGAAGATAGAATTCGGTTCTTTTTTGTTGTTGTCATCACCACACAGAATCTTCTCTATGAGTGCTGACAATATGATGGTTTTACCGGCACCTGTTGGAGCTGCCAGTGATATGATAGTATTTTCACCATCCTCCTCATAGTCGCGTTTTGCTTTCTTACAGAACGAACGCAATTTATCTAAAGCCTCTATCTGAAAAGGGAAAAGTTCTGATGCTATAGCCATATTATTTCTCGTAGTTAATTGTAAAGTTCTCTAAATAGTCTTTATATAATTGGTAAGTCTTTGTCCACTTTAATGGTGCAGCCATCTCGCGGAAGCCAATCTCAGAGTCTACAACCAAGAACACCGTTTTGATGTCCTGACGGTCTTTCATTTCATCCATAAACTTTGCGTAGGCCCACTCCTCGGTTAGGATAGCCATTTTATTCTTTGGCAAAATCAAGTATTCTGGAATCTCTTTCCCCCTTAGCGTTGGGCATTCTCCAATAGCGCCAGCTTTCATCCATAGTAATGGAAGAAGTTCTCGGAACTGTCGGTAAGCAGCAATAGAGTTCTTATCTAGGAAACCTAATCTAAGGAATTGAGCGTTGGCCTTGAAACCAACTTGCATGGGTATGTCACTACCTAAGTAATTACCTTTCAATGGCTGTCTATTGATATCATGTCCTTCAATACTACAAACAGTACGAGGCCAGTTTACATAACGGGCTATACCAAATTTTTCCCATTCCTCATCACCAGGTTGATAGCCTTGTCTTCTTAACGACTTTGCTTCTGCTTCAGAAACTTCGTTGTTGGTCACCATGATGCAGCGACGATGCCCGCCATCTTCGGCATTCAGCAGATTTACTGCTTGTAATGTTGTTCCGCTGCCTGCGAAAAAGTCAACTATCAGAGCACTGGGCTTGTTGGCAACGAAAAAACGAAGAGTATCGTGTACAGCATAAAGAGATTTTGGAAAGTCAAAACGTTTGTTGCATAGTATAGAATTTAAAAGGACTGATCCAGATGTCGCTTCATGAGATTCTTGCATCCAGATATCTTTTGGACGCACTTTTTTTTCGCCACCATCAATAATCAGTTTTCCAGAAGGTTCTTTTCCAACAACGTTGACAACTCCTGTTATAACTTTGTTCCGATCACCACTTTTCAGATATAAAATCTGTGCAAGTTCTTTTTCTTCATTAACAGATGATAAGTAACAAGTGCCATCATTTAGTTGTTCCTCTAATCTTTCTTTGCTAATCTGCCAGCACCCCTCTTCACCATTTGGTTTTAACGGGTAGGCGGCCCATGTTCCATCTGGACAAGAAATACTTTTTCTGTCAGTTTCTTTAGTAAGTGGATTACCTACCGAATGAATACCTTGGCTTTGTTTATCTATGAATATAGGATAGAATAATCCTGGTCTACCTTTTCTAAGTGCCCCAATGTTTGATGCTCGCCGTCTTAAGTATTGCCATGTAACAGGAGATGAATTTTTATCATTCTTATTAATTCCACTAATATCAAATTCTATTTCTACTGGACTTGCTTCACCAAACATCACAAAATAAATATATTCAATGCAACGAGAGAAACCTAGTTTCCTAACAGAACCACTTCTGTTAATTACATTGCTTACCATCTGTATTCTTGCCTCTGGAAAGATTTCTTCTAATAGACATCCCAACCTCAGATACTCTTTTTCATCTATTGTGACTATCAGCACAGAATCCTTGGGGTTTAGCAATTTCTTGGCAAGCAACAATCGTTTCTTCATCATGCTTAACCACTTGCTATGGCGGTAACTGTCAGAGCTATCAACGTAATCGTTGTTGTACTTCCAGTCTTTAGCTCCAGTATTATAAGGCGGATCAATATAGATACAATCCACCATACCACCATAAAGATAAACTAATAGTTGCAGAGCATGGTAGTTGTCTGCCTCAATTAGCATATGCCATAAGTCGCTGTCGGGTGCATTCATCACAGCATCCATAGGCTTCAAATATGGATAGATGGGCTGTCCAAAGAGTGCAACTGCAACAGCTTCATTCTTGCTTAACTCTACCTGCTCATGACTGTCGTCTTCTTTTTCACAAAACAAAGATTCGCCTTCAATCCGCTTTACTCGGAAGAACTCTTTGAAGTATCCATCTTTGCGAGCCACCAATGATTTTACTTTGATGGGGACATCATAGAGTGGGGTGGCTTCGGGCAGATGTTCTTCAAACACCAGCCCGAACTTCTTTTGTTGTTGTAAACGTACTACCTCGTCATTTATACGGCGACGTAGCTCAGGGTCACTGATTCTATCAATCAGGTCATTAATTACTGCCATAGTTCCTTTCCTGTTTAATGATGTGGGCCATCATTAAAATGAAGGGTCTGTCATGTATGATTCTGATAACAATAATTTCCGCCAAGCACCTGTATAGAAACGAGAAGTGGACACCTTGAACCACATCTCGTTCGGAGGTACTTGGCGGAAACCTAAGAAAGTAGATGTAGTAGTGCCCACATACGTGAGCATCTACTCTTTATTCTACTTTCTTGTTCTTTCCACCGCCAAGTTTCCCGAACGTTATTGAATAAACAGCAAACGCTTATTTCTTTTTTACCCACAAAAGTCACACCAACCTTCCTCTGAAGTTTACGCTGGTGATTGGGTGCAAAGGTACGAATAAGTGCTGAAATACGCAAGAATTTAGGAGAAAAATAAAGGGTGGTACATGTTTTTTCGTGATATCGGGCTTAATAAATAAAATAATCGATGATTATTTTGCAAGTACAAATGATTACTCGTACCTTTGTGGAAAATAAACATAAAGATTAAATTATAATGAGTATCTATCAACTAAACCTAATAGGTTGGGCAGCATTTCTTAGAATTGCCGCCCTGAGACCCAAACCACCCACAAAAGGTGCAACTACTTAACAAGAACTATAGGTGTAAACCTGTTACGAAGAGAGTGTAATAAGATTGTATAACTTTTTTACAATTTTATCAATGGTAAAAGAAAGCAAAAGCTTCCTTTTGGGAAAAATATGGCCCCATTATCAAGAGGAAATGAAAATAGTTATGGAGTCGTGGGGCGACATGATGTGCGAGGAATTGCAGTGCCTGCCAGTGGCAGAGTGGGAGCATCTGACGTTCGACTTCAAGAATCATAAAAAGCACGATGTATATCGCGAATTGATGCGTGCTTTTAATAAGAAATGGACACGGTTCAGGTCGGTTAAAGAGATGGCGAGATTTTTGGCGAATTACTCTAATATCGCCGAAAACGAGAATTTCGACATCAGGACTGAGACCATCCGACACAGTCTGAATCGACAGATGAAATATATTACATAATAAAATACAACAACAATGGAACTATCATTATTACTACACAGCAAAGATGTTTGCCCGTGCACAGTGACGTTGGAGCGGGTGGTAGAGTTGATAACCACAGGCAGCAACCTGTCGATGCCGCTATGCTCGGTGGCCGCCATTTTAGAGGGTGGCTACCGACAGAAGGACATCATAAGTTTTACGGGGCTATCGGTGGTTAGTTATCATGGTACCGATGGCAATAGTGTGGCGGAGCTCCGTGAGGAGGCACGAGCCGACCCGCACACACTATTGCTGTTTGGTACTGCCGATGTGCTGCACATCGTGTTTAGCTACGAGTTAGACAGAACGTATGAGTTGCGGCAACAAAGGCTGTTTTATGCCAAGGCCTACGACTTTGGATGCGATTATTACGACCAGCTGATGGGGCAGAGTGCCAACCGTATGGATAAGGGGCGTATGGTGCAGCTGGTTCACGATGCCGAGGTGTATTATCAAACCTATGCCGAGCCGTTTTATGTGTGGGAGATAAAAGAGGCTAATGCGGCTAAAATCGAGGGGCGCAAACCCCGAGGACAACCCAAGGAACGTAAACCTAACTGGAAAGAACTGTATGCCAGTGTGCAGGAAATACGCCTGTTTCTGGACAATCACGTGATGCTGCGGCGTAATGTGATTATATCGCGTGTGGAGTTCCGTAGGCCTGATAGCTACATGGATTGGCGTCCTATCGACGACCGTGTGGTAAACTCGCTCTGGGCTCAAATGTCAGACGAAAAACCTGTGCGTGTGCAGGATATGTTTCGTGTAATTGAATCGGACTATGTGCCTGATTATAACCCATTTACCAGCTATCTCGAAAGTCTGCCACCATGGGATGGCGGTAACAATATTCTGGCGCTATCGATGAGTGTGACAGTAAAAGGCGATTTAGATCAGCAGATGCTGTTTTATGAATACCTGCGAAAGTGGCTGGTGGGTATGGTGGCTGGCTGGGTTGACAAAAACGAGGTGAACCACGAGATACTGGTGCTTGTAGGCGACCAGGGAATTTACAAAACCACCTGGTTCCAGTATCTGCTACCACCCGAATTGCGTAATTATTTTTACACTAAAACGAATGCTAACCGTATGTCGCGCGACGATCTTTTGACATTGGCGCAGTACGGCTTGGTGTGTTACGAAGAGCTTGACACCATGCGCGATGCCGAGCTGAACCAGCTGAAGGCTGCAGTTACCATGCAGAGTATCGACGAGCGTGCTGCCTATGCCCGCTATCACGAGCACCGCAAGCATATAGCCTCGTTTTGTGCTACGGGCAATAAAGTGCAGTTCCTGACTGACAATACTGGAAATCGTCGTTGGATGCCTTTTGAGGTAGAGAGTATTCATAATCCACGCACTCATCCTATCGACTACGAGGGCGTATTTGCCGAAGCTTATGCGCTGTATAAGCAGGGCTTCTGTCACTGGGTGAAGTCGAACGAGATGGACCAGCTCTCGGAGCACAACGAAGCGTTTGAGAGTGCGATGCCTGAGCTTGAAATGATTGAGGAAAATTTCCGACTCCCCAAACCCGGCGATGCGGTTGAGTTTGTGACTCGTACCATCATTTTCCAGACTATCAGTTGGAACCCTACGCTTAAACTCAAGATAGAGAATATCGGTCCGGCAATGGCCAAATTAGGCTTTGAGCGTACGCAGCACAACAAGAAACGTGGCTACTGGGTGTACCGCTATAACGACATGGAAAAGAAGTACAATAAAAGCAAACGAATGGGTACAGCTGTTGAGGGCGGAGCACCGGAGCAGTGATATTTTAAACTTTCCTCGCGTACGTGCAGGAACTTCAAAACCGAAAAAAAACTTCCTGCACGTACGCAGGAGAAAAATTAAAAATCGAATTGATTATGTTAGAAGTAAAAGACTATTCTAAGCAAGAACTGGCTGAT
>JAEEGJ010030002.1_pt1 | contig 10673 bp, 9 predicted proteins | sample 8958761 | NCBI WGS metagenome assembly JAEEGJ01 (sample SAMN16246546, study PRJNA631951) | gut metagenome | biome: gut microbiome; feature: rumen; material: RS-attached | host: Bos | place: Iran: Karaj | collected 2018-10
AAAGCCTGCGGGCTCGTGACTTCGTGGCAGAGGTGGAGCCCGATAAAGAGCTGGCACTGGCCGCTCGGGAGCTTTGCTACCGTGTGGCTTTCAAAAATCTTCTGATAGAGTGATTTTCCCATAGATTACTTCTCTTTTTATTCCTGCAGGATTCCATAGTCCCTATCGCTTCGCTCCAGGGTGACAGAAAAGAGTGTCATTCCTCTTCGAGGCTTGACTGCTGCGGTTCTCCAATGCGTGAGCAAGCATCCGCGCTGTCTAACCTTGCATGTCATTCTGGAGGGCCGAAGGCCCGATAGAATCCATCAGGATTGTTTTTTAGCGTTTTATTGCTGGGCAAATTTAGAAAATTGTTAGGCTTTTGTCCATTACGAAACATGGGCTAAATAAACATCTTCACGCCAATCGCTATCAAGATAATTCCAGCAATGATTTCGGGAATCTTCGTCTTGAATCGCTTGGATGCATGGCGGCCGATTTCAAAGCCTAAGACCCCCATTACAAAGCTTGCGATTGCGATGGCCGTTACGGCGAAGCTCATGTTGACGTTCATGAACGCAAACGAGATGCCGACTGCGAAAGCGTCGATGCTTGTCGCGATAGACAAAAGCAAAATGTTCATGATGCTCAAGTGTGCTTTGGCGGCGGTCGCTTCGCCTCCCTTGATGGCTTCCCAAATCATGCGTAAACCCAGCACGCAGAGTATGGTGCTTGCAATCGGCGTACCGACCGCATTGAACCAGCGTTCGGCGAACAGCCCGAAAAAATAACCGAGGAGCGTCATGCCGCCTTGAAAAACTCCGAACGAAACCGCTTGGAGCAACGCACGCGAACGCTTGACGCTTGATTTGCATAGTCCGGTAGAAATGGCGACCGCGAAGCAGTCCATCGCCTCGACAATTGCAATGATAATGATTTCAAGAACAGTCATGATTTGCTTTTTTTAGAAAAATCGAAAAACGATTCCAAAAATAAAAAATATATTGTAAGGGGAGTTTACAGTAAGCAGTGGTTAGTAGGCAGGGGAGCTATAAAGAATTTTTTATTACAAGCCTGATCACTAATCACTAACCACTAATCACTGAACATGAACAGCAAAATTGTTACCATATTTTTTGTCGCCTTGAGCTTGATGCTCCTGCTTTCTGTGGGGGGCTCGTTTTGGGATGGTTCCATCGATTTGCTTTTGCATGACAGCGGCAGCTGGAAGTTTCCCAAGACTTTGTTTGTCTTTTGGCTTGGCTTGTCGCCGTCGGGCATTCTGCTTTCGGCATTTCTGCTTGTTATGAAGGTGAAAATCCATCGGCGCACGTCACTTCTGTTGGAACTGAGTTCATTTTGCTGTTTAGCCGTATCGTTCTTTTTTGTGCTGCTATATAAAGAGGCTGTTTCGATGAGCTGCAATGTCTATAGTATTGGAATTGTAGGCTTTATTTCGCTACTGTATTTCGTGACGCATCTTATTGCAGCAGATTCCGCCGAAGACCTCACGCTTTGCAAGGAATTGGCGAAAATCAGGCGACCGCTTGCGTGGATTATTCTTCCGACGGTGTTCTGGGTGGTGTCTGCATTCGGCCTTGATTTCGCTCGTGTCGAGAATCCCTTTTGGCAAGGGTCATTTTTCCCGCTGTATTTGGTTGCTTGTACGTTTTACATAGGGCTTGCAATTTCGATTGCTCTTCTCTTGTTCGAAAATTACAGTAATCGTTTGATTTTGCGTTTTCTCATGCTTTGCAGCTGGTTCATGTTGCTGATGTTCATGTGGATTATTCTATTGAGAGGGGAGGGGTGCTTTACATCGTTTGTATTTTGCTGCTTGGTCCCGCAGTTTTTGTTTATAGAAGCTGTCCGTGAAAATGTATGGGGGCGTCTGATTGTTGTTATGTCGATTTTATTTGGAATTTTGCTTAAATGCGATTACTTGGTAAATTCTAACGATTTGCTTTTCTTCTCCAATGCAAATTTTGCCGATGTAAGTCTGATTCTTGCAGGGGCGATGCTGTTTGTTTTACTTTTCTTGGGTGTACGTTTTTTGCTGTCGCGGTTCTTTGAAAACGACGAGATTCTGATGGGCGAGGTGGATTCCAGCTCAGATTCTTCGGACGGCGAAGTTCCTGACGAAAACGAAAAGAAGTATTATCCTTCGTTCTCGGCTCCGGAATTCAAGGTCGTGCGTTTGCCTGTGCTGTGCGGAGTCCTTGCTGCTGTTGCGTATGGCTATTTTACTTCGGACTGGATCAATCTTGCAGGTCCGTTCGGAGCTTACGTGAGTTGCTTGCTTGTTTGCTTGAAACCATTTATCCATTTGGGCTTTTTTAGAAAACGCAAGGAGGGGCGTAAATGAGTATGTTTGCAAACGCTGTGGCGTGCCTCCTATGCCTGTTCTTTGCAGCATTCCTTTGGCAACAGAAGGGGATGCTTCACGTCTCCCTCATGATGTTCGTTGTCGTCATGACAAGTTGCCTTTATACTGCGTTTGTAGGAAACTTCGCCGTTCCGACTTTGGAAAATTATCCATTCCGCATGTTCGCTCTTACGATGTGCTTTTTTACGACGGGACTTCGTGAAAACCGTCGTCGTTTCATGGTGCTTGCACAAACGTTCTGGCTTTGGGTGGAACTTGTCGGGAATGTTTCTTTGTTGCAAACGGGAACGGAAGCCCCATGGCTACGCTTGGCTGCAATTGCCGAAATAGGGTTAGGCTGCTGCTTTATGGTCAGAATTTCAAGAGAAATTGAGTTTGGACTAATCGTCCTGTGGATGGCCGTCTGGATGTTCTTCTAGAGAACGTTTTTGTACCCTGTTTTGTTCGAAAGCCTTTGCTCGAATTCATCCTTGGAAAGAGGCTTGTCGTAAATAAAACCTTGAACAGTCGAACATTTTGCGTCGTGCAAAAAGTCCAACTGCTTGGTATTTTCGACTCCTTCCGCGACAACTTCAAGATGCAGTTCGTTGATCATGTTGACCATGTTCTTTACAACCACTTCGTCGTGGTGTTTGTCGTCGCCGATGTGATCGAGGAGTGATTTGTCTAGCTTGATGACGTTCACATTCAAGTCCTTGAGCGCGTTGAATGTGGAATAGCCTGTGCCGAAGTCGTCTATCGATACTGAAATTTCGTTAAATCGCAAGTCGTTCACGAATCGTTGCATGGCAACTTTGTCTTCAAAATCCGAGGCTTCCGTCAGTTCAATCTCTATGTACTTGCTGTCTATATGGAATTCCTGCATGATGCTGAGGATGTCTTGGGCAAGGTGAGGATTGCCCAAATGGAGTCTCGAAAAATTCGAGGAGACTCGGACGGGTTCATACCCCATGTCCAACCAAGAACGGATATCTTCGCATACCTTGCGGAATACGTAAAAGTCCAATTGGCAGACGGATGCTTCTTTTTCGAGAATCGGTAAAAATTCACCAGGAGCGATTATTTGACCGTTGCGATTCCATCGCACGAGAGCTTCGCAACCGCAAAGTTTCTTTTCGTCGATTGAAACCTTTGGCTGGTAATAGACGATAAACTCCTTGCGTTTCAAGGCATCGTTAAACATAGCCGAAATCTCTTTTTCGTGCGAAATGTTTTCGAGCATATGTTTTTCAAAATAGACGATATCGTTTCCCGGATGCTGTCTCGACTCATTCATCGCGATGGAACTGCAATGCAATATTTCGTTTATCGAGTCGGTCGCTTGAGCGTCATAGACTCCAATCCTGCAGTGGATGGTGAGTGGAATTGCCGGCGCCTGCGGCATTTGGATTTCTATCCGTATCGGGGAAAGCCGATGGATGAACAACTCCCTGTTTTCTTTCCTGACGAGAATAAAAAAGTTGTCGCCGCCCAATCTTGCGACCATTTCGTCATTGTGGCACATGGCCATGATTGTGTTCGCAAACGTAATGATTCCCTTGTCGCCAATAGCGGAGGATTTGGACTGGTTGACGTACTTGTAATTTTTGAGATTGATGAAAAGGCCTGAAAAATTTTGCAGTTTCTGAGCGGCTTTGAGTCCGATACTGTGCTGAATCAGTCGAGACAAGTTTGGCACTCCCGTCATGGTATCGGTCTGGCTTGTATAGTGGACCGCGCTCATCAAACGTGATCTGCCCATGATGATAAACAAATCGTCGCAAATGAGTTTTGCTGCTTGAATTTCCTGGGGGTTGAATTTATGACTGATTTTAGCTCGAATTTCGATGGTGAAAATGCCGTTTTCGCCGGTTCTGTATGTTTGTATGATGGGAGCTGTTTCGCAACCGTGCGGGTCTTCGTAAATTATTTTTTCCTCGTTGGTGCCCTGTCTGGCAATCAACGAAACTGGGGCGACGAGCTTAACTTTTATAAAGCCGATGTTTAGAATATTGCAAATTGGAGGAATGGCGTTACTAATGCAGCGAATAGCCCCGTTTACATCGGGTATATTGTTTAATACTGCATCCCTGAAATTTTTGTATTCGCTACTGAAAATGATTAAATCCATTCTCGTCCCTGAATCCTAGAGCATCATATACACCAAATTTGTAACTAAATGTAAATAAAAATTTTAAAAATGCAACTAGAAAAAATCAAAGTAATTTTTTCTTAATCTTTTGGAGTGAAGATTGTATTTAAGAGTTTGATGATTATCACGAAAAAAAACGGAATTGCCGTCTTGGCTCCGTTTTTCTTTTGTCTCCCAAAGTGGAAAAAAAGCGGATAACGTTTACTAAGGGAGGGCTCATGTGTCGTATATATCGTCTAATTCGGCGGGAAGAATATGTAAGCTATTATGATTGCTGCAATTACGCCGACGGCATCCGCGATTAAGGCGCAGGTGACGGCGTGACGCGTTTTCTTGACTCCGACGGAACCGAAATAGACCGCGATGATGTAAAACGTTGTATCGGCTGCTCCTTGGAACATGCAGCTGAGGCGACCGGCAAAACTGTCCGGACCCAAATTTTTCATGGCGTCAATCATCATGCCGCGGGCTCCGCTGCCGCTGAGGGGTTTCATGAGGGCGGTGGGGAGGGCCGGGACGACGTCGTTTCCAATTCCGATGAGTCCGAGCAAATAAGAGATGCCGTTCATCACGAGGTCCATCGCGCCGCTCGCACGGAATACGGCGACGCCCACGAGAATCGCAACGAGGTTCGGGATGATCATCACGGCGGTGTTGAAGCCTTCTTTGGCGCCTTCGACGAACGCTTCGTACGCTTGAACTTTGCGGTAGCAGGCGAGGCCAAGGAATGCGACGATGATGCCGAACAGCACGACTCCGCTCACGAAGAGGCTTGTCGTCCCGATGGCTTCTGCGGTGAGGTGGCTAAAGTAGAACATCACGGCGATGACGCATGCGCTGATGCCTCCGAGCCAAGCAACCGTTATGGGGTCTTTCAGTTTTATTTTCTGGAAAAAGCTGAGGGCGAAAATTCCCGCGATTGTACTGAAAAAAGTAGATAAAAGAAGCGGTAAAAAGACATCGCTTGGGTTTGTTGCTCCGAGCTGTGCACGGTAAGTCATTATGCTAACAGGAATTAGCGTAAGTCCGCTAGCATTGAGGACGAGGAACATGATTTGCGAATCGCTTGCGACGGTCTTGTCTTCGTTCGGGTTGAGTTCCTGCAACTGCTTCATTGCTTGTAAGCCCATCGGGGTTGCCGCGTTGTCGAGGCCTAGCATGTTCGCGCTGATGTTCATGAGCATCGTACCCACGACGGGGTGGCCTTTCGGAATTTCAGGGAAAAGTCTCGAAAAAAGAGGCTGCACGATTTTGGCGAGAATCTGGACCGCTCCCGCCTTTTCGCCGATTTTCAAAATGCCAAGCCATAGGCTAAGAATGCCTGTGAGACCAAGTGCGATCTCGAATGCAGTTTTGGACATGTCGAATGCGCCGAGAATTGCTTTGTTGAAAATTCCGGTATCGCCGAAAGCGAGCCATTGGACGATGCATGCAATAAATGCACCGAAAAAGAAAACGAGCCAAATAACGTTTAAAACCATGACTTTTAAATTAGTAAAAAAGGACTGACTCTTCAAACTTTGCTTTTGCCGATAAGTAATCCTCAACTGTTTTTTGAAATGCAATTTAAGGCCGATGACTGTTTTTTTGAAAAAATTGTTCCATGCTTGAAACGTGCGATTTGCGGCGTTTATTCGCCGAGACTGGGAAAACTTGAAATCCGTTTAGTTGTACTTTGTAAAAATGACTCCCAAAATTTGTATATTTTCCACGATGGTTCAGGAATCCTTTGAATTTGTCGTGTATATGATTCATGCTTGTACGAACAAGTGGAGTCGTTTGCCGTCTTTTATTGTCCGTGACTCCGAAGAATTCCTGAATGTTCGCAAGGTGGCGGTATGATTGTCTATCACGGCTCGAAAGTTGTTGTGAAACCTGATGTCAATCAATCGTACAGGCCGTTGGACTTCGGTAAGGGGTTCTATGTCACGACTGCTCTAGAAAAAATCTATCAGGGACAAAATGGAATCCAATATTTGGATTATAAAGTGTTGGCTCAGATTCTGATGGAAAAGGAAATCTGCAAGGTTTAGATATGAGTAATTTAGACGAAAGAACGCTCGCTAGCTCGCTACAGACTAGAGACGAAAGAGAAAAAAATGGCGTTTCTCGCAAAGATGAAAGAGGCGATATCTCTCGTCTCTCGTCTCTCGTCTCTCCTCTTCTCCAGACAGACAATCTTCGTCGTGTTTTCTCCGAGACGGGTGAATCTCTTGAGATTCTCAAGGGAGTGAATTTTTCGATGGATGCTGGCGAGCTTGTGGCGCTCACAGGTTCGTCGGGCTCTGGCAAATCAACGTTTTTGAACTTGGTCGGGATGCTCGATACGCCGACTTCGGGCGAGATTTTGTTCAAGGGCAAGCTGCTCAGTAAATTCAGTAGCGAAGAACGCGATATGTACCATCGGAAGCATGTTGGGTTCGTTTTCCAGTTCCATCATTTGCTCACGGAATTTACGGCACTCGAAAACGTCTGTGTGCCGGGCCGCATTCTCGGGACTCCAGAAAAAGAATGCCGCGAACGTGCCGAAATGCTTTTGGAAACGGTGGGCCTCAAGGAACGCCTCAAACACTTGCCGCGTGAACTTTCGGGCGGCGAGCGCCAGCGTATTGCGATAGCCCGTGCACTCATGAACAACCCGTCGCTCGTATTTGCGGATGAACCGAGCGGCAACCTGGACGAGGCGAATTCGGCAAAATTGAACGAACTTTTTGGCGAACTCAATGAGAAGTTCCACCAAGCGTTCCTCATCGTGACGCACGACGAAAAATTGGCTAGTTTTGCAAAACGCCGAGTCGTCATGCACGGTGGAGTGATACAGTAGACGAAAGAACGGACCTACGGTCCTACAGACGAAAGACGAGAGAATGCATTATATTTATCAACATAAGGTGGCTATGCCACGATTATTACTCTTTCGTCTCTCGTCTACCAGCGAAGCGGTCTTTCGTCTAATCATAACCTATAACCTATAACCTAATTATGGCAGATATTAACGGTATTTTTTCAGCTAAGGCAAAAGCAGCGCTGCAGGCGGCACGTATTGCTGCCCGCAATTTAGGGAGCGACTGCGTAACGGTAGAACATTTGTTGTTCGGGCTTGTCCGCGAGGATTCCGGATTTGCTGCAGAAACGTTGAGGGCTTTGAAGGTGAACCTCACGGAACTCAGCGAAACCATCCAGCGTGCGCTCAGCACGAGCGGTGGCCTCATGACGGTTGGTGGCGATGCCCACGGCGGTCTTTTGACGTTTACAGCACAGTGCAAGGCGGTACTCTACAATGCTGCAAAGATTGCAAAAGAAGAAGGTGTGCAGTTCATTGGCCCCGAACATTTGATGCTTGCGATTTTGCAGCAGACGGATTCTCCGGCGGCGGCAACGCTTTCGACGTACAATGTGACGTTTGAAAATTATCAGGAAATGCTGATGCAAATCAAGCATCAAGCGGATGGGCAGCCGATGGAAGATGGCCAGTCCGAAGACGAACCTCGCGAACGTTATACGCAAACACGTCAAGCGACGCCCTCACGTTCCAAGACTCCGATTTTGGAACATTTTGGCCGCGACCTGACGGCGATGGCCCGTGCGGGTAAGCTCGACCCGATTATTGGCCGTGAAGCGGAAATCGAACGCTTGATACAAATTCTTTGCCGCCGCAAAAAGAACAATCCGGCACTCATTGGCGAACCGGGCGTGGGTAAGACAGCCATTATCGAAGGCCTTGCTCAGAAAATTGTGCAGCGCAAGATTCCGGACTTGCTTGCGAACAAGCGCGTCGTGACGCTGGATGTTGCCGCTATGGTGGCTGGAACAAAGTATCGCGGACAGTTCGAAGAACGCGTGAAGGGGCTCATCATGGAACTCCAGCGCGTTGGCAATTCCGTGATTCTCTTTATCGACGAACTCCATACGATTGTGGGGGCGGGCGGTTCCGAAGGTAGCCTCGATGCCTCGAATATCTTTAAGCCGGCTCTTGCTCGTGGCGAACTCCAGTGCATAGGCGCAACGACTTTTGACGAATACCGCAAGTACATCGAAAAGGATGCCGCCTTGGAACGCCGTTTCCAGACGATTGTCGTGAATCCGCCTACGGTTGAAGATTCCATTCAAATTTTGGATGGCCTCCGCTCGAAGTATGAACAACATCACAATGTACGATATACGCCGGATGCTGTGCGTGCTGCGGTTGAACTTGGCGAACGCTACATTAGCGAACGCTTTTTACCGGACAAGGCAATTGACGTGCTCGATGAAGCGGGAGCTCGTGTCCGCTTGAATTCCATCAAGATTCCGCAAGACTTGCAGAACATGGAAGACGAGCTTGGCGAATGCCTCCAGAAAAAGGAAGAAGCCGTCGCTAATCAGGATTATACATCTGCGGCAAAGCTGCGTGCCCGCGAAGAAGAATTGCAGAACAGCATTGCCGAACGCAAAAAGCAACTCCAGACCGAAGAAACGGAAACGCCGGTTGTCGATGAAAACGTTATCCGTGATGTCATCAGCAAGATGACGGGGATTCCGGTCCATAGGCTGGGTGGTGAAGAAGCGAAGAAACTTTTGCATCTGGGTGATGAAATCAAGCAACGTGTGATTGGCCAAGACCGGGCCGTTGATGCGATTGTCAAGTCTATCCGCCGTAGCCGTGCAGGCATCCGCAACAACAAACGCCCGATGGGCAGTTTCCTCTTCCTTGGCCCGACGGGTGTCGGCAAGACGGAACTTGCTAAAGTGCTCTGCAAGGAACTTTTTGGCAGTGAAGATTCGCTTATCCGTATCGACATGAGCGAATACATGGAAAAGCATAGTGTGAGCCGTTTGATTGGTGCTCCTCCGGGATATGTGGGCTTTGAAGATGGCGGTGGACAGCTGAGCGAGAAGGTGCGCAAGCATCCGTATTCTGTTGTTTTGCTCGATGAAATCGAAAAAGCTCATCCGGACATTTACAACTTGCTTTTGCAGATTTTGGACGATGGCATTTTGACAGATACCTATGGCCGCAAAATCAACTTCAAGAATACGATTATCATCATGACGAGTAACGCCGGTGCCCGCGAAGTCCGCCACAGCAGCGGCATGGGCTTTACCAAGATGGGCGAGACGGATGATTATGAACGCATGGAAAACGCTATTCGCGAAGAAGTCAAGCGTGTGTTCTCACCGGAGTTCTTGAACCGCATCGACGAACAGATTGTGTTCCGTGCGCTTTCCAAGCACGACCTCGTTTCTGTAGTGGATATCCAGATGGGGTTCTTGCAGAAGAACCTTTCCGATCGCGGAATTCTTTTGGAGATGAACCAGGAGGCCAAGGAGTTTATCGTAAATCACAATTACGATGCTTCGCTGGGAGCTCGTCCCATCCGCCGCTCTATCCAGAATCTGGTCGAAGACGAAATCGCCGAAGGCCTCTTGCTCGGGACGATGACGGATTTCTCCACGATTTACATCGGAGTCGAAAACGGCAAGCTCTCGTTCAAGTGCGAGAAGATTAAGTCTTAGAGGTTTGAGGTCGCTTCGCTTTGGGCTATGAGGTCGCTCGTAAATTCGCTTTGGGGTCGCCTTGCTTTGCAAGGCTTTGGGCGATGAGCAATCTCTCATACCTCAGAGGGAGCCGTAGGCGACCGTGCCCATACCCCATAGCCCAAAGGGGCGCAAGCCCCGAGCCCATACCTCAGTAGCGTGCAAAACGGGTGTCGCAGAAAAAGCTTGCTTTTCCTATGACCAAGTGCAGCCGCGGACGCCGAAGGCGACCGAGCTCATTTCTCATACTTCCTAACCACTAATCACTAACCACTGTTTACTAAAAATTCTATATTTGTCGCGAAAATTTTAACAATCAACCTATGAGGTTATCAATGTCTCAGATTTCTGCTGTTCTTATCTTCGGTGCTCCGGGTTCTGGCAAGGGCACTGTGGGCGCAAAGCTCGCTGCAACGACTGCTCTCAAGCACCTTTCCACGGGCGACATCTTCCGTGGCATCGCTCCGTCTAGCGAATCCGGCAAGCTCCTTGCTTCTTACTCCAGCAAGGGCCTCCTCGTTCCGGATGAAGCCACCGTTGAAATCTTCGGCCGCTTTGTCGAAGGTCTCGTGAACACGAACAAGCTCAACCCGGAAAAGGACGTTCTCCTCCTCGACGGCATTCCTCGCACTGTTGCTCAGGTCGATCTCATCAAGCCGA
>JAEEGJ010030003.1_pt1 | contig 10673 bp, 15 predicted proteins | sample 8958761 | NCBI WGS metagenome assembly JAEEGJ01 (sample SAMN16246546, study PRJNA631951) | gut metagenome | biome: gut microbiome; feature: rumen; material: RS-attached | host: Bos | place: Iran: Karaj | collected 2018-10
AGGTACGACGGCTGGCAGAAACAGGGGAATACCGACAATACCATACAGGGCAAGATAGAAGCAATGCTTACAAAATTGTTCGAGCAACAGGTTGAGATTCAGGGATCGGGCCGCACCGATGCAGGAGTTCACGCATTAGGACAGGTCGCGAGTTTTTCGGTGAAAACCGATCTGGTTCCGGCCAAAGTGATGGAGCGGATGAATACATATCTTCCGAAGGACATCATAGTGACCGATTGTCAATTGACGGATGCAAGATTTCATGCACGGCTGAATGCCAAAAATAAGACGTATATTTATCGTATAGTGACAGGATGTATCCATCCGGTGTTCGGACGGCAATATGTGCTCTGGCATCAGGAAAGGCTCGATACGGACTGCATGCGTAAGGCTTCGGAATGTCTTATCGGTGAACATGATTTTAAGAGTTTCCTGGGGAACAGGCACTACAAAAAATCTACGATCCGAACCATAGAAAGTATTACGATCACAGAAGATATGATAAAATCCGGCGAAGCTGAATTCCCTGAGATTACAATAGCTTTTACCGGGAATGGCTTTCTGCCGAACATGGTACGGATATTAACGGGAACATTAATTGAAATCGGAGAAGGACAAAGAAGCCTTTCAGATATGGAAGATATCCTTAAAGGATGTGACCGGGCTTTAGCCGGTCCTACAGCACCGGCTCATGGCCTGACACTCTTAAAGGTGGTCTACTGAAATGAACCGAAGGGGATCCGGAACCGATAAGAAGATATTGGATAAAACAATAGACCGAGGGGTCAAACGCTCTTTACCGGATCAAAGAGCCCTGAGACGCTGCGCTTTTATGAAAATGCAGGCTATAACAGCAGCGACAAGACTGCATTTATACAGTGGCTGGGAATGGACTAATGTAACGGAATGCGTAAACTTGACAAAACGGCATAGTTAATGATATGGTATAAAACATCCTGGTGCTATACTGTACTTACAAAAAGCTGTGGAGTGGATGCCGGGAAAAATCAAAATAGGAGAAAAAAATGAAAAAGTATATAGCAGCAATTTTTTTATCAGTATTGATGGCTTTGTGCTTAGTCGGATGTGGAAGTGATGAGCCTGCAGCTGTACAGAAGAATGAAGATGGTTCCGTAAATATCCGTGACAACAATCTCTACTACGTAAAGATTGAGGGTAAGACGTTTAAAGCCGGTGCGAAGATCGCAGATATCGAGAAGGAAGGCTACATCATGAGCGATAAGAGAAGAGACGAAGTGCTTCCTGCCCAACGCTATTCCATGGATAATGACATGAAGAATGCTGCCGGAACGACAGTATTCCAGATGAAGGCACTGAATACCGGAAGTGAAAAGGTAAAGTATGCGGAAGCAGAACTTGGCGGATTTACGATTGGCTCTTATAACACGTCAGAAATCGCTGAAGAAACGCTTGCGTTGAATATCGAGGTCTATGGTGGTCTGAAACTGGGTGGTTCTTATGATGATATCGTGAATGCGCTCGGTGAGCCGGACTTTTCACATAAGCACGAAAAGACCGATCTGTTACCTGCATACACGACCTACAAGTATTCTTCGGGCTACAGAGGGTATGAGTTTATCGTCGATGATGCCGGAAAAATCTCTCAGATTTCTTGGAACAACTATGATTATAATGAGAAATAATATGGGATAATGTTTTAATGAGAAAAGACTCTTTCTTAGGAGTCTTTTTCTCATAACAACAGTAACAAGACTGCATTTATTCAGTGGCTGGGAATGGACTAATAAGGAAGAAAATAATATGGCATCAATACTGAAATCAACACTTAATACCCGATATTTGCCTACGGGCAATATGAAATATATAAGAAGTGATTATCCCGGGAATCTGACAGATAGTGAAGTAGACCGGTTACTCAAGAATAATATAACAACTATTATAGATCTACGTGAAGAAAAGGAATATATAGCTAAGCCGTGCAGACTAGAAAATGAAGCAGGTTTTACATATTATCATATGCCGGTAACCGGCGGTGGGGACACTCCAAAATCTCCGGAGGCTGTGACCGAGACATATCTTGGTATGCTGGATGAACAGATGGATAAGATTATCAGCACCATAATGAATTCCGAGAGTAATGTTATGTATTTCTGCGGAGCCGGGAAAGACAGGACAGGTGTAGTTTCTGCCTTAATTCTTAAAAAGTTAGGATATAGTGATGAGGTGATCATAGATGATTATATGGAAACGAAAAATAATCTGATGGGGTTCTTGACTTCATATGTCAAGACTCATCCTGAAGTAGATATAAATATCATTATCCCTAATGAAAAGAACATAAAAAGTGTCTTAAAAAGTCTCTAAAAAATTTTTGAGATTTTACTTGAAAAGAATGGGGCTTGCGGATGAGTTTAAGTACAGTTCCGTATGCATACATATACTGTCAGGACTGCTTTACAGGGCTACGGGTATGAAGACGGTGGATTATACAAATGAGTATCTGTTTAAGCCCTTAGGTATAGCTCATCATGAGAACTATTATGCAAAGTCCTATCTTTGCTATACTTTTGTTGAGTGAGTTGAAAGGTTTATTGTAGGAGGATCGGTAAGTGAAAACGAGAATTTTGGGAAACACAGAACTTAAGGTAAGTGAGATCGGATTTGGAGGAGAGTGGCTGGAAAGGCATGAGACAGAGGAATCTGTTGAATTGCTAAAATATGCCCACAGTAAAGGGATAAATATAGTTGACTGCTGGATGCCGGATCCGAAATCTCGTGATATTATCGGCAGTGCTATGGAAGGATGCAGGGAAAGCTGGTATGTTCAGGGACATATAGGCTCTACATATCAGAACGGACAGTATGTAAGAACAAGAGACTTGAAATATGTCAGACCTGCATTTGAGGATCTGCTGACACGGCTTAATACAGATTATATAGATCTCGGGATGATACATTATATTGATTCTGTAGATGAATGGAATAAGGTCATGAGCGGAGATTTTATAAGATATGTTCATGAACTGCATGAAAAAGGTAAGATCAGGCATATCGGTTTAAGTACCCATAATCCTGTGATCGGGAAGCTGGCTGTTCAGACCGGCTTTATAGAGATGATCCTGTTTAGTATAAACCCCGCATTTGACATGCGCCCCGCTACTGAAGATTTAGACACTATGTGGGGCGGATATGATGATAAATATGCCGGAATAGATCCTGAACGTGCTGAGTTTTACAGAATGTGCGAGGAAAATAATGTAGGATTGACAGTAATGAAGGGATTTTTCGGCGGTGCTTTGCTGGATAAAGAAAGGTCCCCGTTCGGAGTAGCATTTACGCCGGTACAGCTTATTCACTATGCCCTGACCAGACCCGGCGTGGCATCGATCTTGTGCGGATACGATACAAAAGAACAGGTTGATGCTGCGGTTTCATATGAAAACGCTACTGATGATGAAAAAGACTACGCTTCAGTCATAGCTGCAGCCCCGCTTCATTCATACAAAGGACAGTGTACTTATTGCGGACATTGCAAGCCCTGCCCTGTAGGCATCGATATAGCTATGGTAAATAAACTGTATGACCTTGCTTCTTTACAGGAGACCGTACCGGAAAGTGTGAGAGAGCATTATAAGGCATTGGAGCATACAGCCTCGGAATGCATAGGCTGTAAGGGGTGTGAAAGCCGATGCCCGTTTGAGGTAAAGATAGCCGAACGTATGAAAAAGGCAGCCGGCTTGTTCTAAAAGGGCTATGTCCTTATTGCGGAGAGGAAACAGACATGGAACTCGGACCGGATGATGAAATACCTGAAAATGCAGAAAGCGCTAAGCTGATAAGGATGCTGGAGGGAGATGAGGTAGAAGAGTATGATACACTCTTAAGCCTTGCTATCACCGGCGGAGATTATAATTGGATATAGGAGACCGGGCATGAAAAATTTTCGCATTACTTTGCAGTATGACGGAAGCAGGTACGACGGCTGGCAGAAACAGGGGAATACCGATAATACCATACAGGGCAAGATAGAAGCAATGCTTACAAAATTATTCGAGCAACAGGTTGAGATTCAGGGATCGGGCCGCACCGATGCAGGAGTTCACGCATTAGGACAGGTCGCGAGTTTTTCGGTGAAAACCGATCTGGGTCCGGCCAAAGTGATGAATGGACCAGGGGGACGGGGTTAGTGGTTCGTTTTGTAAGGAGGATTTATACCGCTGATAAGAATAGACATCATAAAAGGTAAGAGTAAGGAATTTAAGAAAATTATGCTCGAAGAGGCTAAGGACAGACATATAAATGAGGTATTGATCGGGGTTCATGAGAATAATACAGGTTCCCGGAAAACAGTTGAAAAATGCGGTGGAGTATATGAGAATACCGTAACTATTGAAGGAGATCCTGAACCGATAAGAAGATATTGGATAAAACAATAGACCGAGGGGTCACCGATCAGACCGATCACAGCAGGGCGCAGTCCGTACATCACGCCGTCAACGGCACGGCTTTTGCAAAACTTCGCATAGAACTTCGCCACGACCACCCACCTCAGCCTGTGTGAGCCAGCCGTGGCGCTCAACCTCACTCTGTATCAGAGGGAGCATTGCATAACCGTCGCCGAAGGTAAACGCTCCGATCTTCATGAAAGTCAGGAACAGATCAAGGTTTTTGTTCATAGGATCACCCCCATAGAATAATACTACAAAGCTATGAATTGTGTCGATTTATAGACACGGCAGTTTCTGATACGTATACTTGACTGTAACGGAAATCACAAAACAGATAAATTGAAATCTAAGAGATTCATGAAAAACCTAAGTTCAGCTGAAGTTTTACTTGATTACAGAAAGAATATGCGGTATAATCTTTCGGTAAGATGTTTTGTAGTCGCATAAATATATTTTACACCAAGCACCAGTTTTTCAAAGAATATGAGCATTATGAGGAGGAGAGAAAGATGAAACGTATTTTGAAAGCTGCGTTTTTTTGCTTTATGCTGCTGTCTATTGCAGCATTTTGGAAACATAGTACCGTTAAGGCTGCTGAAACCTTAACCAAGGGTAAGACGTACAAGATCGATTTAAACGGAGACGGCAAAAAAGAAAAGATCAAGTATACTTTTTCCGGTGATCTTGATGAGGAAGAATATTCATCCTATACGTTTAAGCTTTATGTAAATGGTAAAGTTAAGCTCACACAAACGGAAAAGAAAGATTTTATCTCATTTATGGATATCAATGTTAAGCCGTTTGATTATAATCCCTCGGATAAGTATGTTGATCTTCTTATAGAGTATTATGGGAGGGATGATGTATCCTCGACCCGTGTGTACAGATATAAAAAGAAAAAATTATCATTATTGTTCAATGCCGACAACGCCAGAGGGTGGTGGTCAAGTATCCCTTCAGAGCAGGGAAAGGATAAATATGTGATCGTAGAGAACGTGCGGGATACTTCAATAGGTGATTTTTATGTGCCGGAACAGTATTCGATAAAATCAAAAAAACTGGTATTTGTGAAGCCTAAGAATTCTGAATATGAGATAAGCATGTTTGACAGATATGACGTGGATTCCATACAATGGTATGAAATAGAGAATGCTGCGACCATTACTCTTGATGACGGATCATTTGATATAATCGACGGAGGAACTGAATTCTATGTTACAAAGTTAAGATGTAATACTGTTGCGGACAGCTCCGGCAATAAGTATGCACAGATTCAGGAAGTATATATTACTACCGATGAAGAAAAAAGCGGATGGTTGGATGTATCTTCAGAAAGCGGACATACGGTCACAAATCCGATGCATTATGGAATGTAATTCATAGCGTATGACTGTTCGTGGTAAGACATTTCACAAGTGATCAAACTTGAATGAGTGACGATAAACAGCCTGTAGCTCGGGCAGATATTGAAAATGGTGCGGAGTAATGATCAAGGGGTTGGCGCATTAGATGAATTTTTGTCATCTTAGTGCGAAACCCCATTTTGCGTTTTGGCAGAAAAGTTACCAAATATTTTTATTCTGCCGAAATATTGTCTCGCAAACAGAACAAAAATGACATATAATTGACCTATTAATAAAACAAGGGGCAATTATGAACAGAGAAAACTTAAAACAAGTAATCATTGATCAAAAAGAGATATATCTGAACAATCCTTTAGTGAAACGTGATTTTGAACCGGAAGAAAAAATCAATTATTGCTTTGTCGGGATAAGAAGAACCGGGAAATCATATATGATATTTCAGAAAGTTAAGAACCTTATAGAGTCAGGGGTACCTCTTGATGAAATATTGTATGTTAATTTTGAAGATGAGCGTCTTTTGGAAGTGACCACGGAGGATTTAAATCTCATTTTGGAAATCGGTATAGAGATTGCGGGAGAAGGGAGAAAACCATACTTATTTCTGGATGAGATTCAAAATGTTAACGGTTGGGAAAAATTTGTCAGACGTCTTGCGGATATGAAATATAAGGTGAATATTACCGGTAGTAAAAGCAAGATGCTGAGTCATGAAATAGCTTCTACACTGGGTGGACGTTTTAATATTGTTCAGATATTCCCTTATTCTTTTAAGGAGTATCTTCATGCCCTTGGAAAAGAAAAGGACTATCTTCAGATACTCAGCACATCTGATAAGGCGAGTGTGAACAAAACATATGAACAGTATGTAAGATTTGGAGCATTCCCGGAACTTGTTGATCTTTCAAATAAGCGCGAGTATTTAAGCAGTATTTATCAAACTATATATATAGGTGATATAATTGCGAGGAACAACGTATCAAATGATTTTGCGGTTAGACTGATTTTGAAAAAGATTGCGGAGTCTGTGATGAAACCTTTATCCTTTAGTAGATTGGCTAATATTTTGAAAAGTGCAGGTACAAGTATTGGTAAGCAGACAGTTATCAATTATGTGGGATATATGGTGGATGCCTACATTCTGTTCACTATTCGTAATTATGCCTCAAAACTTGTAGATAAGGAAACTTCACCGAAATACTATTTTATGGATACCGGATTGCTTGGGTTACTTGTTTTGAACCCGGATACAGCCCAACTTGAAAATCTAGTTGCGATAGAACTAGTCAGAAGATATGGTACAGATAATGTATATTACTTTGAAAGCAATATTGAGGTAGATTTTTATATTCCGGAGGATAACCTTGCAATACAGGTAAGCTATAGTATCGATGACATTGATACAAAAGAAAGAGAATTGAGTGCATTTGTTAAGCTAAGAAATTTTATGCCCAATGTGAAATGTCTCCTGATCACTAACAGTGAGGAGACGAGAACCGAGTATAATGGGATAAGTATAGAAGTTTTACCGGCTTGGAAGTGGTTATTAAGGAATTAACCATACTGACAACAGCCATAGATTCTTCTGACATTGCAATCCGTAATGCAATAGAAAAGGATTAAATCATTTTTGAAAAATACAGGGAGGTTTGTTAGATATGAATGCATATGACTTTGACGGAACTATTTATGCGGGCGACTGTTCTATAGAGTTTGCCTTATTCTGCTGTAAACATCATCCGAAGATGTGGGTGACGTTTTTCCCGAAGGCAGTGTTTAATCTCGGAAGATATAAACAGGGAAGTATGTCGCGTGCAAAAATGATGAAAGAATTCTTTACTTTCCTTAAAAAGGATAATTTGAAGGATTTCAACAAGCTGATAAAAAAATTCTGGGATCAGAACGAAAAAAAGATATCGAAATGGTATCTGGACCAGAAGAGACCGGATGATGTGATAATAAGCGCATCTCCGACCTGTATCATAGCGCCCATAGCAAAGAGGCTCGGAGTGAACTATGTAGCTACAGAATATGACAGGGAATATGGAGTTTTTCTGGATAACCTGATGTTTGCAAAGGGAAAAGCCAGATACATGATAGACAACGGGTTCCCTGTGATAGAAAACTTTTATTCTGATTCACTGGCCGATACACCTCTGGCGCTATGTGCGGAAAAAGCCCATCTTGTAATAGATAATGCCCAGACTGTGGTAGACTGGCCGGAGCTTGATAAAAAGACCATGGCTAAAGTAAAAAAGAAGATTAATACAGGTTGGAATATACATATTTAAGTGGTTGGGGACTTAGTTCGTGATTATGGTATAGAATTTTTACAAAATACCACCCAGGACTCTGGTATTCTGCATATCCGCATTCGGATGGCTTCTCCGCCTTTTTTTACGAAATCAGTTATCTTAAGATGATTGCAGCGAAAGTTTATAGGTTAGTAAAAAAATGGGGAATTTTTATAATTGTATCTTGACGCGGTGTCAGGAAGATGATATAATTCATATTGACACGAAGTCAGAATGGGAATTGGAGGTTTTTTTATGCCAAAAGGATCACCCGAAAGAACCGCAGCAAGAAAAGAAGAGATCATAAATGCCTGCGAAAAGCTGTATCAAACTATGAGCTTTAAGGATATCACACTAAAAGAGATCGGAAATGAAACCTCTTTTTCAAGACCAACTATATATAATTATTTCCAGACTAAAGAGGAGATATTCCTTGCACTTTTTGAAAGAGAATATGTGCGCTGGAATGAAGAATTAGAGGGTATCTTTGAGAAAAATGAAATTCTTACGAAGGAGCAGGTGGCTGAGAAGCTGGCATTATCCATAGCAAATAGGGAGCAGCTCTTGAGGCTTCTTGCCATGAATAATTATGATATGGAGGCGAACAGCAGACCGGAGCTTCTAACATCATTTAAGATCTCTTATGGGGAGTCCATGAGGAATATATGCAGGATTCTTACAAAGTTTTGTCCGGAGAAATCGGTTAAGGAGATTCAGAATATTATATACATATTCTTCCCATTTATGTTTGGCATATATCCTTACTCGGCAGTAACAGACAAGCAGATGAAAGCAATGAAAGAAGCAAATGTGGATTTTGTATATCAATCCGTTTTTGATATAACTAATAACTGTTTGCTGAAGCTTTTATAAAGCGTAGCAGACTGAAATAACATGGAAGGAGCACGACAATGAAATATTCAAAGCTTGGAAATTCAGATTTGAAGGTATCACGTATCTGTATGGGCTGTATGGGATTTGGTGATGCAACAAAGGGGCAGCATAGCTGGACGATTGACGAGGAACATTCGAGGGAGATCATAAAGAGAGGTCTTGACCTTGGAGTGAATTTCTTTGATACTGCGATAGCTTATCAGAGTGGAACCAGTGAACAGTATGTAGGTAGGGCACTTAAGAATTTTACAAAGAGAACGGATGTTGTAGTTGCAACTAAATTTCTTCCAAGAACTCCTGAGGAGATAGAAAAAGGCATCTCCGGTCAGCAGCATATAGAAAATATGATAAATACAAGTCTCCAAAACCTTGGGATGGACTATGTAGATCTGTATATTTATCATATGTGGGACTGGAATACTGATATATATGACATTATGGATGGCTTAAACCGCATTGTAAAAGAGGGAAAAGCAAGATATATAGGTATTTCCAATTGCTTTGCATGGCAAATTGCAAAGGCCAATGCTTTGGCAGAAAAAGAAGGTTTTGCAAAGTTTGTTTCAATCCAAGGACACTACAATCTGATCTTCCGTGAAGAAGAGCGTGAAATGATTCCGTATTGTGAAGAAGAAAATATTGCGCTCACTCCATATAGTGCATTGGCGAGTGGAAGACTTTCAAGGAAGCCCGGAGAAGGAGATACAAAACGAGCGTCTGAGGATAACTATGCCAAGTTTAAATATGATGCTACCGCTGAGCAGGATAATGTGATCATAAACCATGTGGCTGAACTTGCCGAGAAACATAATGTAACTATGACAGAGGTGTCTCTAGCATGGCTTCTTACGAAAGTAACTTCTCCTGTGGTAGGAGCAACAAAACTTCATCATATAGAAGGGGCAGCCAAAGCTGTGGAGTTAAATTTAACCGATGATGAATTGAAATACCTTGAAGAACCATATGTTCCACATTCTCTGGCAGGTGTCATGGCACAAAATAAAAGAACTGATAAATCGAAGAAGCATGTATGGACTACTGGTGCACAGAAGATTATTGGAGGGGAGAAATAATATGGCAGAAAAAATAGTACAGACAGCAGGAAGAGAACAGTTAGGTGAGTTTGCACCGATGTTTGCACATCTTAACGATGATGTGCTATTTGGTGAAGTATGGAATGAGGAAGCTATTGATGTTAAGATAAAATGCATCATAACAGTAGTTGCACTTATGGCTTCCGGTATTACTGATTCATCTCTAACATATCATCTTCAGAATGCCAAGTCTCATGGGGTTACCAAAGATGAGATAGCTGCTATCATAACTCATGCCACCATGTATGTTGGCTGGCCGAAAGGTTGGGCAGTATTCCGCCTTGCAAAGCAAGTATGGTGCGAGGAGATCAAATCCCAGAAAGAAGGATTACAGTAAGCAAATTCCAATATGATGCATTTCCACCATCTGTGGATAGAAGTCCTGAAAACATCCGTGTCATTGTCATATTGAAACATAGGAGCAGTATGGATACCGGTTGCTCCTTTTCTAATATACGAATGGCTTTGGACGGGATATAACAAAACAGAAGATATCCCCCACCTCTTAGCGTAGCGAAGGTGGGGGGAGATCTTCGTTTCAGGCGGGGTTCAAGCCCCGACTGAAATGAGATGCGGAGCATCGTTTTGTTACCGAGGAAA
>JAEEGJ010030004.1_pt1 | contig 10673 bp, 9 predicted proteins | sample 8958761 | NCBI WGS metagenome assembly JAEEGJ01 (sample SAMN16246546, study PRJNA631951) | gut metagenome | biome: gut microbiome; feature: rumen; material: RS-attached | host: Bos | place: Iran: Karaj | collected 2018-10
AAACCGTGAGCGGCGCGAAAAGAATGGGGCTGTCACAATTCAGATGCCTGAGGTTGGTATTTCTGTAGATAAGGAAACTAAGAAAGTAACTATTGAACCTGAGGCTCGTCTTGAATCAAATGAAATGATTGCGGAACTGATGATTTTAGCCGGGGAGGGTGCTGCCCGTTTTGCTTTCAAAAATCAGATTCCGTTTATGTATATTAGTCAGGAAGCACCGGATTTTCCTGGAAATCTTCCGGATGGCTGGGCAGGACAGTTTGCCCGTATTAAGTGCATGAGAAAACGTTCTGTTGGAATTACTCCTGCTCCTCATGCGGGACTTGGCGTTTCATTCTATAGTCAGGTAACTTCGCCGCTCCGCCGTTACGGAGATTTGATTTCTCATGAACAGCTTCGCGCCTTTATTGATGGCCGCCATCTTATTGCAAAAGACGATATGCTCGAACGTGTTGCCGCCGGAGATGCTGCATCGATTGCAGCAAAAAAAGCAAGCCGCCAGAGCGATACTCACTGGAAACTTGTTTATCTTCTGCAGAATCCAGATCAGGAATACGAAGCTTTCTGCATTGACCGCCGCGGAAACGATGCGCTGTTCTTAATTCCTTCATTGGATATGCAGGCAACACTTCATAACTGCAGCGACGTTCAGTTGAATGATGCTGCACGACTTAAAGTTTCTAAGGTTGATATCCCGGAACAGAAAGTGGATTTTAAGCGTAACTAAAGTCACCTTCTTAATAACCAAAGTTACCCCTATCCCGGTGACAAAAGTCACCAGAATGTAACCATTGTCACCGTTGAATTCTCATCACACTGGCCGTATATTAGACTCGTGAGGTAAGGCCGTATGCGTCGGTCTTACTCAGCAGATTTTGCTTCCGCAAAACTGCGGTATCGCACATCCTTGTGCGACCGCTGCTGCGGAGGTTAGGAGGTAGATATGGACAGTATTATTTCAGTTTTAGCTGATAATCTTCCCTGGGTCTGGGTTGGAATTACAATTATCTGTGTGTTGATTGAATCTCTTACTCTTTCTCTTACTACCATCTGGTTTGGAATCAGTGCGTTTGTCATGGTTTTCCTTGCATTTACGCCTCTTCCTTTTCCAGCTCAGTTATTCATCTTTGTTGCACTTGCTCTTGTGCTTTTGATTTTTACACGTCCTGTTGTAAAGCAGAAGCTTAATCAGAAAAAGATAGCAACAAACTATGAGCGGATTATAGGACAGATAGCAGTAGTTACAAAGAAAATCACAGCTCTCGACAAGGGTTCTGTAAAAATCAATGGTATGGAATGGACTGCTGCCGTAAAAGAGGATATTACTCTCGAAGAGGGCAGTAAGTGCATTGTCGAAGAAATTGCCGGAGTTACGGCTTATGTAAAATCAATATAGATCCCGAAACAAGTTCGGGATGACGAGGAGGATAAAAATGATTTATGTACTTATCGCAGTTGCAGTTCTTATTGCAGTTCTGATTATCACAAATATCAGAATTGTTTCTCAGTCAAATGCTTTTGTTATTGAGCGCTTGGGTGGATATCAGGGAACATGGAATGTTGGACTTCATGTTAAGATGCCTTTTATTGACCGCATTGCTAAAAAGGTTTCTTTGAAGGAAAAGGTTTTTGATTTTCCTCCACAGCCTGTAATCACCAGAGATAACGTAACTATGATGATTGATACTGTAGTTTATTTTCAGATTACAGATCCAAAACTTTATACCTATGGTGTTGAAAAACCAATCAACGCTCTTGAAAATCTTTCGGCTACTACCTTGCGTAACATCATTGGTGAACTTGAGCTTGATGAGTCTCTTACAAGCCGTGACGTTATCAATACAAAGATGCGCTCTATTCTGGATGAAGCAACTGACCCTTGGGGAATCAAGGTAAACCGTGTAGAGGTAAAGAATATTGAGCCTCCTGCTGCAATCCGCGATGCAATGGAAAAGCAGATGAAGGCTGAACGCGAACGCCGCGAACAGATTCTTATTGCAGAAGGTCACAAGCAGTCTGCAATCCTTGAAGCTGAAGGACAGAAGCAGGCTTTGATTCTTGAAGCAGAAGCTCACAAGGAAGCTGCTATCCAGAAGGCAAAGGGTGAAGCAGAAGCTATCCGCGAAGTTCAGCAGGCTAAGGCCGAAGGTCTTAAAATGCTCAAGGAAGCTGGAATGGATGCATCTGTTCTTAAACTCCGCAGCCTCGAAGCCTTTGAGAAGGCAGCTGATGGTCAGGCAACAAAGATTATTGTGCCATCTGATTTGCAGAGTTTGGCTGGTGTAGTAACTAGTGTTGCTGAAATTGCAAAGAAGTAACATTATCGTGAAGCAACTTTGATATGCTTCCGTTGCAGAGAGGCACAACCTGCGGGGATGATGCAGGTTGTACCTCTCTTCCACTCGCACATATCAAAGTTGCATCAAAGAATTATTCTTTGCAATTTCAGCAAAGTGAGGCGGAGGAAAACTATGAAAAAAAGTGTGTTTATAATTTTATCTTTATTGAGTGCTCTGGGGTTGGCTTCTTGTAAAAAGGCAGAAGAGTCAGTTACTCCGGAAGAGCTTTGTTTTGATATTCAGCGAATACAGATTGATATGGCTCATTCTGCTGTTAGAGAACTTTATGATCCAGCACCTTTTGAACTGCTTAAAGAAGATGTAATGGCAGGAAACGCAGACCGTCTGGAATGTATTTTCAGAATCCAAAAAATACTTAGCGGTTACAAATGTGCGCATTTAAACCTGCAGCCAAATGACAGTAATGTTTTATATTCAAAAATTCTGCCTTTTTACTTTTACTGTTTTGGAAATGATTATCACATTTACTGGACAATTCCAAAATATCAAAAATATCTTGGATGGAAGCTTGTAAAAATTAACGGCTCTCCTGTTACTGAAGCACGTGAAAAACTATGTAATTATGCACCTTTTCCATATGAGACAGTTAGCGGAGAAAAATATGTATTTGATAATGCACAAAGTTATACCAACTATAAAGCAGCTGGTCTTGTTCAAAAAAATGGAAAAATAAACATTACGCTTGAATCCCCTGATGGAAAAATCAAGACTATAACTTGCAATGTAATTAAACCATCTAAAAATACAAGGTGGGTAAAAGTATCTCCAGAAAAAGAAAATGTATTGATTATGCATAACAATACACGCAAGAATTATGCAATTACGACATCTCCTGAAAAACAGACTATATATGTTCAATATAATAACTGTAGAGAAGATGAAAATTATATCTGTCAGAAATGGTTTGCTGATATATTATCAGAAATGAATACCGGTAAATATAATACCATTGTTTTTGACGTACGCTACAATCCAGGTGGATATTCCTCTATGCAATATATGATAAATAATGAACTTTGGAGAAATAAATCTGAGTTTGATAAATTTAATATTGCACTTGTTACATCTGGAAGAACCTATTCTTGTGCTACCTGGTTTATAAATGATTTTTTACGAAATTATCCAGAGGTAAAAATCTTTGGCGAGGAAACAGGACAGGCTGTGTTCAATTATACTAATGTGCCTATAATCAATAAATTGAAAAAGTTGAACTGCAATTTCAGTTTTCCAAAACAGCTTGATGAGGTTCCAGAACTTTATAAGAGAGCTGCAGAAGTAACTCATTCAGATGTACACCGCGGAACTTTGCCTGATGTAGAAGTATACGAAAAGTTCGAAGACTTCATGAAAGGCGAAGATGCGATTTACAATGCAATTTATGAATATTTCAACTAACGTTTTGAAGGAAGGTGTGGTATAATAAAGCTATGAATTATAAAAGTTTTCTGGACAAGCCTTTTCGCCTCATGTCTATCGTCGGCTTTGTCTATCTTGTGATTATGCTGCTTTTGAATCTTCTCACCGACTTTTCTTATGAACTTAGTATAATGCCATATTCTAAAGTTGTTTCTTATACAGCAGAAGTTATTGCGCTTGTGCTGTGTGTATTCACCTTCTGTTTATATAATAATCATTATTTCTATTATGCCGGACTTGAAATTCTTGTTTTTTCATATTTATATACAGGCCGCATTTATACAGCACTCTTTATTACATCAATCATGTTTATTCTGATGCTGCTGGAAAATCGCCTTGTATCAAAAAGAAAACTGGGGCTCTACATTGCTCTGGAAATAGCAAAAGTTTTTCTTGTCGTTCCTTACGGCGTAAAAACTTTTTTTGAATATGTTGGAATCGTTCTCTTTTCCCTCTGTACAATCGGATGTATAAATCTTCTTTTTCGTCATGCCTACGACAGAAAGGGGAGTGGAACAATCAATCTCGATGATTATAAGTTCACAGACCGCCAGCTGGATTGTATCAAAGAAACAGTTGTAAACAACACCACCATCAAGGCCCTTGCCATAACTCATAATGTAAGCGAAAGTGCAATCAAAAAAGATCTGGCACATATCTACAACGTCTTAGGCATCACCGGCAAAGCAGATCTAAAAGCCCTGTTTATCGGGTATGAGTTCTAATTAAACGATAAACTTTCATCTTTTTTCTTAAAAAATTTAAAAAAAATTTGACAGATAGAAAATCATGCAATAAACTAAATCTTAGCAAGGATTGGAAACGTTTCCAGTAACGTTTCCAATAAAAAAAACAATTTATGCGGTAATTTTTTTTAGGAGGAAATAATGAAAAAAATTATTCTTACAACCTGTGCTTTACTCACAGCTGCAATGACATTGACTGCAGCACCAAAGAAGGGTACTGTCCGATACTTGAACTTCAAGCCGGAAGTAGCATCTGTTTATGAGGAACTTGCAAAAGTTTATGAAAAAGAGACCGGAGTAAAAGTAATTGTTGAAACTGCGGCAAACAACACTTACGAATCAACTCTTACAGCAAAAATGGCTACAAAACAGGCTCCTACATTGTTTCAGGTAAATGGACCTGTTGGCTATTCTATGTGGAAAGATTTCTGCGCAGATCTTACAAAAACAGATATCTACAAGCATCTTTCAGACAAGTCTCTCGCAATTACAGATGGCGGCAAAGCTTATGCTGTTCCATATGTAGTTGAAGGCTATGGAATTATTTATAACAAAGCACTTACAGATAAATACTTTGCACTCAGCTCTAAAGGAACTGCTTTTAAGAGCATGGATGAAATCAATAATTTTGCAAAGCTCAAGGATCTGTGTGATGATATGCAGGCTCATGCGGCTGAGCTTGGAATAAAGGGTGTATTTGCATCTACTTCATTAAAGGCAGGCGAGGACTGGAGATGGCAGACTCATCTTGCAAACCTTCCTGTATATTATGAGTTCAAGAACAATAAGATTGACCTTACTTCTTCAGCAACTCATACAATTAAGTTCCAGTATGGAAATAACTTCAAGAACATTTTTGACCTTTATACAACAGATTCTGTAATTGCAAAAAAGAATGTTGGCGTAAAGACAGTAGAGCAGTCAATGGCAGAGTTTGCCCTTGAAGAATGTGTAATGGTTCAGAATGGAAACTGGGCATGGGGACAGATTTCTGGAGTATCTGGAAATAAGGTAAAGTCTGAGAATGTAAAATTCCTGCCAATTTATACAGGTGTTGCAGGTGAAGAAAATCAGGGACTTTGTGTTGGAACAGAAAACTTCTACTGTATCAACAAAAAAGCTTCAAAAGAAGATCAGAAAGCTACAGCAGATTTCCTTTACTGGCTCTATTCTTCAAAAACAGGAAAGAATTATGTAACAAACAAGCTTGGCTTTATTGCTCCATTTGATACTTTTGCAGATAATGAAAAGCCTAAGGATCCGCTTGCTAAAGAAATCTTGAACTATATGTCAAAGAAAGGAATTGTTTCTGTATCATGGAACTTTACATTATTCCCTTCACAGACTTTCAAAGATAATTTTGGTGCAGATCTTCTTCAGTATTGTCAGGGTTCAAAAGACTGGAACACAGTTTCTAAGAACGTTGTAAATAACTGGGCATCTGAATGGAAGCTTAAAGAAGAAGCTGATTACTAAAGCTAATTAAACAATTACAGGAAGAAGGCGTTAATGCTTTCTTCCTGTTAGAGGAGTCAAATCATGGAAAACAAAAAAATAATGAGGAAATATTTTCCGGTGTTTGTTCTGCCAACCTTGATTGCTTTTACCGTATTTTTCATTATACCATTTTTAATGGGATTTTATCTCTCATTTACAAAATTTAAGGTAATTACAAATGTTACATTTGTAGGATTAAAAAATTATATCCGGGCGTTTACGGTAGATCATGATTTTCTTCATGCACTTAGTTTTACAAGTATTTTTACAATTGTTTCTGTGATTACAGTAAATGTTTTTTCTTTCATACTTGCTTTGCTTTTGACAAACGGAATTAAAGGAACAAACTTTTTCCGTTCGGTTTTCTTTATGCCAAATCTTATAGGGGGAATCGTTCTTGGGTATATCTGGAATCTCCTTATAAACGGATTTCTTTTACATTACTTTGGCGAAGATATCACATTTAATGCAAAATATGGATTCTGGGGATTAATCATCCTTACTAACTGGCAGCTAATTGGTTATATGATGGTAATCTATATTGCGGGTTTACAGAATATTCCTAATGATGTGCTTGAAGCAGCTTCAATAGATGGCTCTTCACCATTACGTACACTTTTTAAAATTAAAATCCCTATGGTAATGCCTTCCATTACTATTTGTACATTTCTTACTTTGTCAAATTCGTTCAAGATGTTTGATCAGAACCTTGCGCTTACAAACGGAGCTCCGGGAACTGATACAGAAATGCTTGCACTTAATATATACAAAACCTTCTATGGACGTTCCGGTTTCCAGGGGGTAGGACAGGCTAAGGCCGTTATGTTCTTTATAATTGTAGCCCTTATCGCTTTTCTTCAGTTGAAACTTACAAATAAAAAGGAGATAGAACAATGATTATAGAAAGAAACGGCGTTCTTAAACGCTCAATTCAATATATTGTCCTTTTTAGTCTTACAGCTTTGTTTATTCTGCCAATTATTATAGTATTAATGAACTCATTTAAGTCTCGGCTTTATGTTTCAACCCTGCCATTTGCCCTTCCAAAGGGGGATATGTTTGTAGGTTTTGAAAATTATATCCGGGGTGTAACAAGTTCAGGCTTCTTTATTTCTTTTCTGCGTTCCGTGTGGATAACAGTAATTGGTGTTATGCTGATTATAGTATGCACTTCTATGAGTGCCTGGTATATTGTAAGAGTAAAATCTAAGGGAACAAGATTTCTTTATTATATGTTTACCTTCAGTATGATTGTTCCATTTCAGATGGTTATGTACACAATGACCTTTATTGTAAACAGAATAAACTTTGATAATGTCTTTGGAATTCTTTTTGTATATCTTGGTTTTGGTTCCGGATTGACAATTTTTATGTTTACCGGCTTTATAAAAAGTATTCCCCAAGAGGTTGAAGAAGCTGCAACAATAGATGGATGTAATCCGCTGAAAACCTTCTTTTTAATTGTATTTCCAATGCTTAAACCTACTGCAATTACAGTTTCAATTCTGCAGGCTATGTGGATATGGAATGACTATCTCCTGCCTTATCTTATTCTTGGATCAGATCATAAAACTGTACCGGTGGCAATTCAACTTGCAATGCAGGGAGCTTATGGTTCAACAGATTACGGTGGATTCATGGCAATGCTTGTGCTTGCAATTATCCCAATCATAATCTTCTATATATCATCGCAAAAGTATATCATTAGAGGCGTTGTAGCTGGAGCAATTAAATAATGACTATAAAAGATATAGCAAAAGAATGCGGCTGCGGAATCGGGACAGTTTCAAGAGTTTTGAATAATCATCCCGATGTAAGTGAAGAGACTCGTGCAAAGGTAATGGCTGTAGTTGATAAGTATGGTTTTGTACTTAATAAAAATGCCAGCCAGCTTAAAAGTCAGGATCGAAAAACAATTGTAATTCTTGTAAAAGGAACTTCGAATCCGCTTTTGAATGAGCTTCTCTCTTTTATAATGAGAAGACTGGAACCTCTGCAGTATCTGTCATCAGTAATTGTTCTTGATGAGTATGATAATGAAGCAATGATTGCTAACCGGGTTTATTATGAAGAAAAGCCTCTTGGTATAATCTTCCTTGGAGGAAGCCCGGACCGTTACGGCGATGATTTTGCAAAGATTCAGATTCCCTGTGTCCTGATTTCTACAGAAGCACAGCACATTGTAAATACTCATTTATCAAGTATAAGTACAGACAATGTTAAGGCAGCCGAATATTCAGCGGAATATCTTATAAAAAATGGTCATAAAAAAATCGGTGTAATTGGCGGTGAGCTTGAACATGCCGCCATAGCAGAAAAACGCTATGAAGGTTTTTTGAATGCAATGAAACGTAATGGACTTACTTTTGATGAAAAAGCATATTGTGTTTCAAAGTATTCTTTTGAGGGTGGGGCTGTTGCCGCTGAAAAATTAATCCGGGCGTTTCCTGATATCACAGCAATTTTTGCAATGTCAGATGCAATGGCAATCGGTGCCTGCCGTCGTCTTAAAGAGCTTGGTTATTCTGTTCCGGAGGATATATCTGTTGTAGGTTTTGATGGCCTTGATTACGCAGATTATTATAATCCGAGAATTGCAACTGTTGTGCAGTCTGCAAGAGAGCTTGCAGATGGCGGACTAGATATGCTTTTAAATTGTATAGAACGAAATGCCGCAGCGACACATGAGCTTGTCTCTTTCAGTTTTAGAGAAGGTGAAAGTGTCAGAAAAATATAACTGCTTCTAAACAGTTTTTGTAAGGTGATTAAATGTTAGATTCAGATAGTTTCAAATTAAGACGCAGTGGAGTCCTTATGCATATTTCTTCACTTCCGGGAGATACAGGAATCGGGACTCTTGGAAAAAGCGCATTTGATTTTATAGATTTTCTTAATGAAGCCGGACAAACTTACTGGCAGATTCTTCCTGTTTGTCCAACAGGTTTTGGAGATTCTCCTTATCAGAGTTTTTCAACTTTTGCCGGTAATCCGTATTTTATAGATCTTCAGCTTCTTTGCGAAGAGGGCTGGTTAGAGCAAGCTGATTATAAAGATCTGGAATGGGGTAGTGAAGCTTCAAAAATTGATTTCGGTCTTTTGTATACAAATAGAAGAAAAATTTTTGAAAAGGTGCAGAAAAACTTTGAGAAGAAAATACCTTCAGATTTTTATGATTTCTGCAGTGAGAATTCTTTCTGGCTTGAAGATTACTCTCTTTTTATGGCAGTAAAAGATGCTCATAATGGTGCTTCATTTATAACCTGGGAAAAAGCCATAAGACTTCGTAAGCCTAAGGCCCTTGCCCGCTGGAAAAAAGAAAGTGCTGGTCGAATTAATTATTATAAAATTCAGCAGTATTTGTTTTTCCGCCAATGGAAATCATTAAAAAAATATGCTTCTGAAAAAGGGGTAAAAATTATTGGGGATATTCCAATTTATGTTTCAGCAGATAGTGCAGATGTCTGGACTCATCCCGAAATTTTTTTATTAAATAAAAATCGTATTCCAAAAGAAGTTGCCGGCTGCCCTCCGGATGCTTTTTCTGATTTTGGTCAGCTTTGGGGGAATCCGGTTTATAACTGGAGAAGGTTAAAACAGAGTAATTATTCCTGGTGGAAAGAACGTCTTAAAGCCAGCTTAAATATTTATGATGTTTTGCGTATAGATCATTTCCGTGGTTTTGATTCCTTTTACTCAGTAAAATACGGGGCAAAAGATGCAAAGAAAGGGAAGTGGAAAAAAGGTCCTGGTATAGAGTTTTTTGATAATCTTCATAATGAATTCGGGCCGCTTCCAATTATTGCAGAAGATCTTGGATTTTTGACTCAAACTGTAAGGGATTTGTTGCGGCAGACCGGATTTCCAGGAATGAAAATTCTTCAGTTTGCATTTGATACTAGGGATGAAAATAGTAAGGATTATTATCCTGAACGCTATATAGAAAATTGTGTTGTTTATACTGGTACTCATGATAATGACACTATTAATGGATGGACAAAAACAGCCCGTTATGATGACGTACAAACAGCATTGAAGTATTTTTCTCTTTCTGATGAAGCAGGATTACGGGAAGCGATGATGCTTACAGCCCTAAACAGTAAGGCAAACATTTGTATTCTTACAATGCAGGATTTAATAGGTCTGGGAAGTGAAGCAAGAATGAACACTCCGTCCTCTGTGGGAGAAAACTGGCGCTGGCGTGCAAGAGACAAGCAGTTTGATCCTAAAATATCGGATTGGTTGAAGTTTGCTACAAAAGCCTCCGGCCGATGTTTTTAATAAAATAAATTAAAAAATCGTAAAAAAATGTAAAAATTCATGCACGAGCTATTGACGAAAGTTCGGGAAAGAAGTATATTCATTTTCACCGTCGCAACACAGCGGCGCTGCTCTTTGACAGATCAGGGAAGGAAATAACTGACTAAATAATTTTTTAGTGTTTTTACCATAAAAACACAACCCGCGAACTTCAGTTCTTGAAGTTCGATTGTAAATCAATTCAGCAAATATTCAGCTGGTTTTGAACAATTTATGAAATCATTACCCTTCGGGGTATTGAAATAATCATGGAGAGTTTGATCCTGGCTCAGAACGAACGCTGGCGGCGCGTCTTAAGCATGCAAGTCGAGCGGTAAGATTGGTGCTTGCACTAATC
>JAEEGJ010030005.1_pt1 | contig 10673 bp, 10 predicted proteins | sample 8958761 | NCBI WGS metagenome assembly JAEEGJ01 (sample SAMN16246546, study PRJNA631951) | gut metagenome | biome: gut microbiome; feature: rumen; material: RS-attached | host: Bos | place: Iran: Karaj | collected 2018-10
CCAAGTTTATTAACGCTATCTTAGACGAGGTTTTATAAGATGAACGAAAATCGCCCCGTCTTTACCGTTAGCGATATCAATAATTACATCAAAGCTCTACTTAACAGCGATGAATCCTTAAAGTACATCTATGTTAAAGGCGAAGTCAGCAACTTTAAAATGGCAAGCAACGGTCATTTTTATTTTTCTTTGAAAGACGATAAGTCCATAATCAGTGCGATGATGTTCTCTAGCTATGCTAATAAGAACGCCTTTAAGCCAGAGAACGGACAAGAAGTCGTAGTCTTTGGTTCCATTGATGCCTATGTGGGAAGAGGATCATATTCCATTATTGTCTATCAAATGGAAGAAGTCGGCGCGGGACAAGCTTTGCTTGAACTCGAAAAACTTAAAAAGAAGCTCAAAGAAGAAGGCCTCTTTGATGAATCAAGAAAGAGACCAATTAACTTATACCCAAAAGCTATTGGTGTTATAACTGCCCCTAATAGCGCCGCTATCAAAGATATCTTGTTTAATCTCAATAGACGTTACCCAGTTGCCGATGTTTATGTCTTTTATAGTGCTGTACAAGGCGATAATGCCGCTAAAGAACTGCTCAATGCTTTCAATATTGCCCAGACTTATCCTTTGGATACATTGTTAATTGGCCGTGGCGGTGGCGCTAGCGAAGATTTAAGCGCTTTTAATGATGAAGCCTTAGTGAGAGCAATTGCGGGCTCCAAAATGCCTGTTATCGCTTGTATTGGTCATGAGATTGATTCCACTTTAGTGGATTTTGTCGCCGATAAGCGTGCATCCACCCCAACAGGCGCTGCAGAGCTAGCGACAGTGGATCAAAGAGAAATCATTCAACACTTAGTCTATGCTTCTAATGATATGGAAGAGGCACTTAAAAACCGCTTAAGTAAGATGGAAGAAGATTTATCTTCTTATAAGGAAGACTTGAATAATAGTTTACTCAACCTAGTGAGACAACAAAGCCAACTCTTAGTGCATAAGAAAGCAACTTTAGAAGCACTCAACCCCAATAATGTTATTAATCGTGGCTATTCTTTAACTGTTGATGAAGATGGCCACCCAGTTGATATTAAGTCCGTTAAGAAAGGACAAACAATCAAAACCATCCTAAAGGATGGAACAATCAGCAGTACAGTAATAGACGTGGAGGATAAATAGCATGCCAGAAGAAAGAATTGCTTTTGAAACCGAGATGAAAAGACTCGATGAAATAGTGGATAAGATTTCATCACAGAATCTCCCTTTAGATGAATGCTTAGCCCTTTATCAAGAAGGCCAAAAGATCATCAAAACGTTAGAAACTGCCTTAGAAGCCGCAAAAGAAAAGGTCGAAAAGGTCATTGAGACTAAATAGTTGTATTAGTTTTTTACTAGTTTTTATCTAGTAGTTCTAATATAAAATATTATGTAAAAGTAACTGACAACTCGTTTGTCTTTTATTTTGTCAAAATTTCTTATATATTTAGTTAACATAATCAAAGAAAAGAATTATAATAGTCTTATGAGCAGTAAAGTGATAGTTCATATCGATTTAAATGCCTTCTTTGTTAGATGCGAAGAGCTTAAGAACCCTAAGCTAGAAGGTAAACCAGTTGCGGTCGGCCATGATGGAAGAGGTGGTATTATTTCAACTTCTTCTTATGAAGCTAGAAAACATGGCATCTTTTCAGCGATGCCAACATTCAAAGCCAAGCAACTTTGTCCTAAGTTAATCCTCTTACCGTGTGACTATCATTTCTATAGCATGATGAGCGCGAGATTCTTTAACTTTGTTAAGCGCTACACAAATATGGTGGAAGCCGCTTCGGTTGATGAATGTTTCGCGGACTTCACCGCACCTTTAAAAGGAGTCACTGATGCAGTTGGCTATTTTAGAAAACTTCAAGCAGACCTTTATAAAGAGACAGGACTCAAATGTTCCATTGGTGTTTCTACAACTAAATTCTTAGCTAAGATGGCTAGTGACTTTGAAAAGCCTTTAGGCTTAACAATCATACATAAGCGCGATATTCCAAATATGATCTTTCCTTTAAAGATTGAATCTATGTTTGGTGTGGGCAAAAAGACCGCTCCTAGATTAAAGAGCATTGGCGTAAACACCATAGGTGATATGTATAAATTCATTAAAGAAGAGAATGAAGATGTGATAAACATCCTCGGAAAATCTTTCTATACCTTAAAAGAATGGTTAGAAGGCAAAGGCTCCGATGAAATCGAAATGGAAAAATGGGATCCTAAGTCTATTGGTAATTCCACAACGCTTCCATTTGATACTGATAATCCAGCCCAAATTAAGGAACATTTCTTGGAACTTGCTAAAGAAGTCTCACAAAGAGCCAAAAGAGAAGAGAAATTAGGACACACAATTCAGATAGTTATCAAGGATACCGCTTTTAAGAGCTTTAATAAATCAGCAACGTTAGATAACGCCACTAATGATGTGAATGTTATCTACAATCAAGCATGCGCATTATATGACAGATATTTTAAGAATGTAACTGTCCGATTAGTGGGAATTACGTTACAAAACCTCATTGATCCAAAGGAAATGGCCGTGCAAATGTCACTTTTCGACTACGAGAAGCACGAAGAAGAAAGTGCCACTAAATTACTCATTAACGAATTAAATCGTTCTTTAAAGAAGCCATTATTGAAGAGGGCTAGTGAATTGGAGAAAAAAGATGGAAATAAGTGATGCAATTGATCTATTTCACCAATATGTCTTAGTGGAAAAGGGACTTTCCCCACAAACCTGGGTGTCTTATTTAGAAGATTTACAGGCTTTCTTTGAATATTTCGACAAGAAAGAGACAACAAATGACTTATTAGAGACAGACCTGTATGAGTTTTTGAAATACGAATTGTCTCTTGGTCTTTCTGTCTCAACCGCTTTGAGACGCCTTTCTTCTACGAGAAGTTTCTACATCTTTCTAAAGAAAGAAGGCTATTATGAAGGTGGCATACCAGATATTGAAGCCCCAAAAAAGCCAAAACACTTGCCAAACTGTCTCACTGAAGAAGAAGTTGATCGCTTATTAGATGCGCCTGACTTAACTTCTCCAAGTGGTATTCGTGATAAAGCGATGCTCGAGACAATGTATTCTTCTGGCCTTAGAGTCAGTGAACTTCTCAAGCTAGAAAGAGGACAAGTGAACCTCACCAGAGGTGTGATTACAGTTTTAGGTAAAGGTGCTAAAGAAAGAAAGGTGCCTCTTTCAGACTATGCGATTGATTACATCAAGAAGTATATAAGTGAAGTAAGAAGCCAAAATGAGAATAAAGGCAGTAAATATCTCTTCCTTAATAGAAAAGGTGAACCAATTTCTCGTATCTATTTCTTTAAACAAGTTAAAAAGTATAGCGAATTAGCGGGTATTCAAACCCAAGTGAGCCCACATACGTTACGTCATAGCTTTGCTACACATCTATTAAATCATGGAGCCCAGCTAAGAATCGTTCAAGGCATGCTTGGTCATACTAATATCGCGACTACGCAAATATATACGCATGTTTCTAGTGAGAAACTCAAAGAAGATTATGATAAGATTATGAAGTGAGGTCTTAATAATGGAAAAGTATCGTTATAAAAGAATATTTGTTATCGTTGCCGACTCAATGGGCTCTGGTTACATGAAAGATGCCGCAAAGTTTGGCGATGAAGGCGCTAATACCTTATTACATATTGGTCAAAAAATGCCGAATGGCTTAAATGTCCCAGTTCTTAATAGCCTAGGTTTAGGCGATTTAGATCCAATCAACGGCACAAGTAAAGTTAGCCATCCTAACTCATTTATCGTTAAGGCTAACGAAGTTAGTAATGGTAAAGATACCATGACAGGCCACTGGGAAATGATGGGCATTAATACCGTTTCTCCATTTAAGACATTTACTGATACAGGTTTCCCACAAGAATTAATTGATGAATTAGAAGCTAAGACTGGTCATAAGGTTATCGGTAACTGCGCCGCAAGCGGAACCGCTATCTTAGAAGAACTCGGTGAAGAACAATGTCGAGACAATTCTTTAATTGTCTATACTTCCTCTGACAGCGTACTTCAAATTGCCGCTCACGAAGAAGTAACTGGCTTAGAAGAATTATATAGATGCTGCGAAATTGCTAGAGAAATGTGTATGAAACCAGAATGGATGGTTGGTAGAATCATCGCCCGTCCATATTTAGGCACAGATAGGACTAATTTCAAACGTGTAACCGGTCATAGACACGATTTAGCGCTCAAACCAAGCGCTCCAACAGTCATGAATGTCTTACAAGATAATGGCTTTATGACAAGTTGCGTGGGAAAAATCGGCGATATCTTTGATATGTATGGCGTCGTTAAAACACAAAAGACAGTTTCTAATGAAGACGGTATGGATAAAACCATTGATGAGGCTAAAAACCATGATTTCACCGGTATCTGCTTTGTTAACTTAGTGGAATTCGATAGTGAATATGGCCATCGTCGTGATCCAATCGGTTATGGTGAATGTATCGAAAGATTTGATAAGAGAGTGGGCGAGTTACTACCTTGTCTCAAAGATGATGATTTATTAATCATCACCGCGGACCATGGCAATGATCCAACTTGGACTGGTACAGACCACACAAGAGAAAAAGTCCCACTTATCATCTATAGTAAATCTTTAAGTGGTGGTACCTTGCTCCCAGAAAGAAAATCGTTTGGTGATATCGGCGCAACCATCTTAGAAAACTTCCATCTAAAGAAACCAGAATATCTATTGGGCGAACCAATTAAAGAAATTCTTGGATAAAATCTACAATATTTAAAGAGTATCGAACGAAATCGATACTTTTTTATTGCTCCTTTTTTTCATTATGAAAGTGAAGAAAGGAGGCAGAACCATGAGTAAAGAAATGGATTTAAGCTTTATGCATGATGATGAGCCTAGTGAACTCAAAGTCATCAAAAGGCGAGTTCCGTTAAAACATGATTACTTAAAAGGTGAAGACGCAAGGAAGCACGTTGTCGAGATTAATCAGCTAATTTATTTCTATCGTTTCTTTGAAACAAGGTTAGCTATTAAGAAAGGCGACGTGTTTTTAGCTAGATTTGGCTTTGAATGTGGCAATGAACTTAATGGTAACCACTATGTGGTTGCTTTATTAGATTCTAGTCCAATCAACCAAGTAGTGACCGTAGTGCCACTTAAATCTGCTAAAGGAAAAGCGTTAAACCCAGCAAGTGACGTGATGGTGGGCAAGATTGAAAAACTCAATAATAGCAAAGATGCAATTGCGGTGATCAACCAAATTAGAACAATTGATAAACGCAGATTATTCGATGCTCAATCAATAGCCTGCTTAAGTAGTTATTTTAGCAGCGAAATGCTAGGTGAATACTCAGAGTTAACAATTCAAACTAAAAAGATTTATAGGTTAACTGATGAGCAATTTCACAAAATCCACAAAGCTGCTGAAGAATATGTCTACAACGGATACATCAGACACAACGATTTCTAATTAGTAGTTTTCTAGTAGTTTGAAATTGACCACAAATTGTGGAAGAAAAAGATCAAGATAAGGAAGAACATAAGAGAATTCTAAGTCTTGGTCTCTTTTCTTTACTACGTAATATATTAAACATTTAAGTATTTAGTTAACATAATGGCAATTATACGAAGTAGATACTAAAACGGATTTTGGTGTGGAAAATGTGGAAAAGTCGATTTTTCCACTTCTGGCACTATTATCCACAATACATATCTCCATCACTTAGATTATATGTTTGAGACAAAATGAAAATCAATGCTAATTGTAAGTTAATGAATTTACCACAAAAAAGAGCGCCACCAATGAGCGCTCATCTACTTTATTTGAGATAGTAATCTATGCATTCTTCAGTCAGCTTATTATTGATGCTGGCGTGTTTCTCATGCAGGAATTCGACATTTGCTTTCAAGACTGTCATAAATCCTTCATCTAGACCTAGCATCATCGCTGCAATAAGCCCTGATGAGTCATAATTTCGGGTTGGATCGATCTTATCAACGGCGTAAATCAGTTTTTCGAGCCAGGTCATATTGGCTTTTCCGGTTGTGTGATACTTAATGGCACCTAAAATTTCTTCATCCACCACTCCAAAATCTTCTTTAGCGATCTTTTCACCTAAAAATTGATGGTAAGCAAAGGCGCCGACATCCACATAATCAGGATAGAACTGCTTCATAAGAGCCAAACTCTCGTTTTTGTCTACTCCTTTAGCGATGTCATGAAGAAGACCGGCGATATAAGCCTTTTGATAGTCTAATTGATACTTTTTAGCGAGCTTATATGCTAAATGGGCTACAGACAAGGAATGAATATAACGAGATTCCTTAATGTAGCCTTTGACTTTATTTATAAAATAAATATTGTTCTCTTCGATATACTTTAAGACCTTTTCTGGGACAGCCACTGATTTAAGTTCTCTTACCGCACTAGAAGAGACATCAATTTCTTCTCCTTCAATCGCAATCATGCCGTATTTATCAACATTTTCTTGATTGAGCTCGTATTTTGGTCTCTTGAAGTACACTATTTGGGCATTTTTAGCGATTTCTTCGGGTTTTTGCCAAAGATGAAAGGAATTAACCTGGTCTTGCCCGATTAATAGATAAAGCGTGGCTTTTGGATATTTCTTTTTGAAGTAAGAAATAGTCTCATAGGAGAATGGTTGATTCTCAGAGTTTATTTCATAATCATCAATAGAAAAGCCCTCATAATCTTCAATAGCGAGCTTCAGCATATTGAGTTTATGTTCTGGGCTGATTGATTCGTTTTTCCAAACGGAAACTTTCGCGGGAACAAAAATAATCTCGGCGTTAAGAAAGTCTCTGGCCAGTAAAGCCATATTAATATGACCTAAATGAACTGGGTCGAAACCACCACCGAAGATTACTTTTTTCATTAGATTTTGATTTTTGGATTGTCTTTATTCCTACGGAATAGAATGATAACTCTACCCATCACATGCACTAATTCGGCATTAAGTTTATTAGAGATGTCTAAAGCGATCTCCATAATTGGTAGAGAACAGCCCTTCATGACATCAATCTTAATTAGTTCATGAGCGGTAAGCGCTTTATCAAGCATATCGATCAAAGTTTCGGAGATTTCATTCTTACCGATTTGATAACGGATCGTTAAAGTGCTCGCTAAAGCCTTGAGTTCACGTTTTTGTTTGGGTGTAAGCATAATTATCTAATTTTCGCTAAGCTTTCCTTAATAGCGACGCCTTTTGGCAAACGGACGCGTAGTACTTGACCTTGGGCGATAAAAGATAACCAGCCAAGACCTTCGATGGCGATATCGTGCCATTTCTTATCGTTTTCCATCGCGTATTCAAACATGTCATAGTCATGGAAACTGACTAATCTTTCTGAGACTGGTCTCACATTACGACGGATATTATTTTCTTTAATATAGTCATCGAGTTTCTTCAAAGAAACTTTTCTTGTTTCAACCGCTTCAGCGGAATAGAAACGATAGTTTGTGGCTTTGCCTTTAATCATTTCAAACGCGGCAATAGAACCGACCATTAAGGCTTCACCTGGCGCCATACCACGAGTGGAAACTTTGATTTCTTTCTTTGGGGTAATTAATTTAGCGACATCTTTTTCTAATTTACCCACGACAGATGTATCTTGAGAAATACCTGGGAGTTCATAGAAGAAGGATGAACGGGAAAGTGGGATTTCTAAAACATCCACGCTTGTGCCTGTGTATTTAATAGTCTTGATTTGACGGCTTGTTTTATTTTCAAAACCTTTAAGCGCTCTATTAATGAGAGATGTTTTGCCAGAGGCAAGGTTACCAATCATATAAACGTCATGGCCTTGTCTAGCGTTGTTGACGTCTTTAATGAGTTCTTTAGAATCAATTTTATAGGAAGAATCGATTAAACGAACGTTCTTTGGCTTGATGCCATAGGCATTAAAGCTTTCAGTTAAGAAGTTGATTAAGCTTTCATCCTTGACGCTCTTAGAGAATAAGTCACGCTTGGTGCCCACAACAGTAAGATTAAGTTTCTTAACTTTGTTAGCGATTTCTGGATTAAGCATGCCGTTAAAGGAGAATAAATCGACAACCCAAATAATGTAGGCGTCTGTCGCGAACGCGTCATCAAGTATTTTTAATACTTCTTGGTCGATGTCTTGCGCTAGTTCACTGTTATTGAACGCTTTCATTGTCTCAAAACATTTATCGCAATAAATGATTTGAATTGGGGTGGCTCTATTTAAAGATTCAGGGATGATATAACCCTTTTCGTTTGGATCATCACATTGAAGGATGGCACCGCAGTGATAACAACGTAATACTCTTTTACATTTGCCCATATTTTGTTCTCCAATCTGGCAATTTGCCTTTTTTATTTAGATGTTTTCTAATCGGTCTATCAAATAGACGATTAATATGTGTAGTCCATTGGTCCTCTTTTACTATCTTCTCCGTGAGGACTATGCGGAGGTGCGCTCCCTTAGCTGCGAGCACGTCGGTCATCATCTGATCGCCTACAAGCATGGAATTCTCAACTGGTACATTCTTTTCCTTAAGGAACTTCTTAATGCGCCTTGAGAATGGCTTATGCGCACTATAGATATATTCAACGCCTAACGCATTAGCGTAGGTACCCACTCGTTTGCCCCTGTTATTACTTACCACAACAGGAACAACACCGGTTTTCTTAATGCTTTCAATTAATTGAACCGCTCTTTCGGTTGGCTCATATAGACGATAGCTATCTAAAGTATTGTCTAGATCGATTAATAAGAGTTGGACATTATTCTTTGAATAGAAATCAACTGGTATCTCATAGATCGATTGAGCATGAGCGAATGGGATGAATCTCTTGAACATATTTATCTATAAATAAATAATACCTGAAAATGAGAAATTATGTGAGAACAAAATAATTTATTCTCACAAAGAGCACGTACTTGTAACAAAAAGAAAAGTGGCCTTTCGACCACTATTCTATATAATTTGTTTTAAGCAATGTTAATTTATAAACAAAGTTTATGTTCTACTAATCTTTTACTAATAGTTTACTAATAATAAATCTACTCATCTAAGTCGTCAAAGATGGAAATTTGTTCAAATCCTTCTTTTTCTTCTTTGACTGTTTCTTCTGAATCATCGCTATCTTCACCATTATCATCTAAAACAATAGCTGGTTTTTCTTTAACGATGATTGGATGAGACACTGTGTTCTTATCAACAATTTCAATTGTTGTGTCAAAGACATTAGCGACTTTTTCTTTAGCGGGTATATCGATATTCTTCTTCGCATATTTATCAAGATCAGAGAGATAGAAGTTATCTAAATCAAAGGTATGATATGTATCGTTAGTTAAGAAGAGATTTATTTTTAATAAATCTTGCTTTGTGGAAAGCTTAAAGGCATTGATTACATGATGGACATCACTCTTGAAGCAAGGCATGATGTTTTGCACTTTGCCTAAACGGTTAGTGAGATTGACGTGAGCGTTATCAAAGATACGATAATGGCCTTTATCAGTGAACAAGATAACTTTGCTCTTTTCTTCTTCATCAAATGGAATTAGTGCTACAGCACTATTCTTGCCTAAACCCGCCATGGATTTGACACCACCGGCTTTGCTAGAAAGAACGCTGAGTTCGTTTTCATTGAAGTAAGTAACGTTACCGTTACTTGAAATGACGATTAAGTTGCTATTGCCGCTTAAAACTTGGACATCTGCCACTTCATCTCCATTAAGTAAACGCATATTACGTATTGGGCGGGCGCGTTTTCCTAATTCTAACGCGTTAAGAGGCATACGTTTGATTTGACCGAATCTAGAAAGAACGCCTAAATAGATGTCGTTTCTTAGATCACTGACAGCAATAACCTTGATAATCTTTTCGTTTGTGCCAAGGGTGGAGAAAGCGTTAATATGAGCGCCTTCATCTTTCCATCTATTCTCAGTAATCTTATGAACTGGGATGCAGATGTAATTGCCCTGATTTGTAAAACAAATCAAATAGTCGGTTGTGGTCAATAAACCCATACCCACGATTTCGTCTCCATCTTTAAGACCAGGTAATGGATTATCACCTGAACTACGATAGGATTTGAGGGTGCTGCGCTTGACATAACCATCTCTAGAAACCGCAACCATCACTTCTTCTTTAGCGATTAAAGCACGCTTATCAATTGGGGCGACATCTTGCTTTTCTTCGATGCTTGTTCTACGGTCATCTCCATACTTTTCGGCGATGGCTTTTAGTTCACGAACTAAAACACGGTTAAGTTTGGCTTCATCAGATAAGATTCCTTCTAAAGTTTCGATATCTTTTAAAAGTGTTTCTTTTTCTTTTTCTAAAATCGCTTCATCAGTGTGACTTAACTTATATAAAGGCATAGTAACGATGGCTTCCGCTTGTTCGTTACTAAATTCATAGCGTTTCATTAAATTGAGCTTAGAATCCGCTTTATCTTTACTCTTTTTGATGATTTCCACCACTTCGTTGATGTTTAAAGAAGCATAAATTAAGCCTTCAACGATATGTAATCTGGCTTTAAATCTATCTAAATCAAATTGGCTCTTTCTTGTCACCACATCGACTTGGTGAGCGATATAAGCGTCGATATAAGAAAGAAGATCAAGTGTCTTTGGACGGCCATCAACAATGG
>JAEEGJ010030006.1_pt1 | contig 10672 bp, 8 predicted proteins | sample 8958761 | NCBI WGS metagenome assembly JAEEGJ01 (sample SAMN16246546, study PRJNA631951) | gut metagenome | biome: gut microbiome; feature: rumen; material: RS-attached | host: Bos | place: Iran: Karaj | collected 2018-10
CCTTGTAGCGGAGGACTGTCTTCTGCGGACACTCGACGATGATTTCCTGTTGGCTGGGATTGGCTATCCCCGGCTCAACGGTCATGCGGATGGGATAGAAGCCTATCATCTGGCGGATGGCATCGGGCACGGTCTTGCGGTGTACTGAAGTGGTGATGCGGAAGTCCTCCAACTCGTTGTAGAGGAAACTGATGGTGTAGTCCTCGGTCTGCTCGTTCAGTTGGCGCAGGGCCTCGCTCAGCGACACGTTGTTGTATTCGCGTGTAATCTTTTGGGCCTGCACTCCGGCAAAGACAAGACAGCAGACAAGCATTGATATGATTCTCTTCATGGCTTATTCTACGACAATCTTGTCCGACTTCAGTTCTACGGTGATGCTCTCGAAGAGGTTGAGACGATGCAGCACGACGTCGAGCGTCTCGTCCTGTTTCCATACGAAATAGAAACGGAACTGACGGGCATCTTCGTTCTGGAAATCCACCTCTTTATTATAATAGGTAGCTATCTGAGGTAGCATCTTATCCAATGCGACATTGTCGAAAACAATGGGCTTCGCGTTGGCTGTCGTGTCCGTCTTGACGGTATCTGTCGGCAATGCTGATGTAGGCTTGGCAGATATTGTTTGTTCTGTCTGTATGGCCTGCGGTTTGGGATTGCTAATCATACGCACAATGTGGATGGCAGCGAAAGCCACTCCTACCGTAAAGACGATGCCGATGATGCTTGCTGCCACCTTGTACGGGAATAAGCCCATCAGTTTTTTGATGGTTGCAGTGGGTGGTTCGTCTTTTTCAAGGGCATCTAATTCATCAGCGTGTTCCGTTGCGAACTTCTCCCATTCCTCATCCACGGGGACGGATTCCTTTTCGACTTCGCGCTTCACAAAGGCTCGCTTCGTCAGCGCAAGCAGTTCCTGGTTCTCTGCTACCAACTGGTCAATTTTGTCTTGCTGTTCCATAACGTTTATCGTTTTGCTGTTTGTTGCTCAAAATACTCTCTGATTCGCTGTAGTGACTGTGACAGATGGTTGTAGACCGTCACTTTGCTCACACCCGCGGCCTGTGCCACTTCCTCGTAACTCATCTCGCTGAGAAACCGCAGTCGGAAGATCTGCTGGCTGAGCGGTGGCAGTTCCGCCTCGATGAATTGCATCAGCCGTTCCAGACGGTCATCGTCATTCATCGAAACGATCTGGCTTTGCATCGACTCCTGCAAGAAGTGCTTTTCCACCCGTTCCTGCATCGACTTGCGGTTGAGCACGTCGCGACAGCGGTTGCGCACGGCAGTCATCAGGTAGCCTTCCATCCTATCCTTCTGTGGCCTGTCACCATCCCGTAACAGTCGGGCGAAGATGTCGCTCACCACGTCCTTGCTTTCGTCTGCATCATAGAGCATCGTCCTTGCCAGACGGTACATCCTGGCATAATGCTGACGGTATATGTCTTCAAATTCTTTTTTCGTCATAATTATCATTCATACACAACAAGGACGATTCAGCGAACCGAAAAACTAAGCAAAACGATAACTTTTTTCAAATTTCCTTCATCTTTTCCTGTTTATGAAATAATTTTTGGTGCAAAGTTAGTGAAAAATTTCCATATAGAGCTTTGTGAATACGTTTCGTTACTATATCTTGACTTGCATTTTGATAATGATATTTCTCGGCCGTATGTTGAAGGAATAGAAAGATTCTGAGAGGGAGCCGAAGGAAGTGTAACGATAGTCTGTTTCGTCAAAAAGATTGGTGGCTGCAAGAGCGAGGTCAATGCGTTTGGAAATGAGCCAGCGGACAGAGGCATCGAGGAAAGTGATGCTGGCGGTCTGGTCGGTGGAGAAGCGCGTGTAGTAATACTCTGCGCCGAAAGCAATATGCCACTGGTCGGTAGGTAGGAACGTGACGGAAAGGTTTTGACGTAAACTGCTGTGGATGGCCTTTACTGCATCGACCTCATATTGATTGTTTGTGTAAGTCAGGCGATAGTCAGTGGAGAGCCAGCGAGTGAATTTGCCAGTGAACTTGGGCACAAGTGTGATGAAAGTGGAGGTGTAAGGCTGTTCCACGTTCTGCCGCATCATCCTGGCACTGGAGTGTCCAAAAGACGCATCAATGCCTACGGTGATTTTGGCTGACCATAGACCTTTGCTGATGCCGCCATTGAGTTGGGTGATAGAGATGTTGTTTCCACAATTGACAAAAGCAGTAAGAATGCGGTCGCCGATGAACAGTTGGTTTTGCATCAGGGGCTGATAGTCCTGTTCGTATTTGGCTGAGAGATTGGCAAAGAGCGAGGTGATGGGGTTTCGGTAGCGCAGTCTGACGAAAGCCGAACGTTGCCGTATGCATTCTGTGGATGGTGTCTGAAAAGTGAGGTTTCGGAAGTCAGACATAACGACGGTTTGCGTGTAACTGCTTGGCGCGACTGGATGGAGGCTGTAATTGAGATAAGCGGAGAGTTCGGTCTTGGCCGTGATTTGGTGGCGAACATAGACCATTGGCGAGACAGTCATCAAGTGCTTTCCCGTAGAGGTGTCTGCCAGTCGGTCTGCCACATGATAATAATAATAGCCGATGGGCAGTGAGAGCGTCAGCCACCAACGGCGGTGCTGATAGCGGGCTTCGGGCGAGGCGTAAGTTTTGAGGATGGTGAAGTTTCGACGGCCATCTAAAGGATAGTCGGGCAGCATGAGACCACTGAGACTGCTTTGGAAACGGTGCAGATTGAGGTCGATACCGCCACGGGCGTAGAACGACCAACGACGGAGTAGCCAGCCATAGCGGGCTTCAGTAACAGAGCGGAAGTCATCAGTGGTGAGGTCTTGCTTAATACTATCGGCAGTAAGCGAGTGGGGCCGATGTGAATAGCGGTTGTGCGACGAGATGGTCAGTAGGTGGCTGTCAATGCGGCGAACCAGTTGCAAATCGTTGGTGACGTCAAAGGATGGGAGGTCGGACTGTTGCTGTAGTGTCTGCGTACCGCTGATGGCAGACGTAGCGCGATTCCACAGTGCATCCACGCTGAGATTGTCCTTCAGATAGTTATTACGTCGATTCAGTTGCAGTGACCATTCGCCGTTTAGTTGGTGTTCGTGGCTGCGCATAGTGTTCTGCTCTAAGAACGAGGGTATGTTCTTGTCGAAATAACGAGTAGTGCAGGAATTGGTGAAGTCCAAACGGTCAGCTTGATAGGTGGCATTCAGTTTGACATCAAGACCATCGGCTACATGACGGGAATTGCTCGACTGTGCCAGAAACGAAAGATTGTCGCGGGTGCGCAGTTCGTCAAGCGGCGCAGAGGTAATGCCGATAGCGATATAGTCAGGCCACGGATTGTCATTATAGCCACTGCCTGAGAGTGTGTTGTCAGTATGCCTCTGACTTTGGCTGCTGGGGTTCCATCCCGTGTCGTTCAGTCGCAACGTTTCCATGTTCTGCCATTTCCTGGCAATGCGCATGGCAAACACGGATGCATCGTAGAGCAGAGGTTTAGCACCCATGCCGCCATTCAGGATGCCAATCCAGCGGGCACGGGCGGCTTCTTTCAGTTTGATGTTCAGTCCGGCTTGCTGTGAGAACTCCAGTCCTTCAAGCACCTTCACGGGCTGGTGGTTCTCCATAATCTCCACGCTGGACACGTCGTCAGGGGAAATGTTATTGGTGGCCACGCCGTAGCGGTCGTTTACAAAGTCAGAACCGTCGATATAGAAATTGTTGATAGGCTCGCCGTTGTACTTAATGCTTCCGTTCTCTGCCACCTCCACGCCTGGCAAGCGACGTAGCACATCGGCCATGTTGCGGTCTTGTTTTTGCGCCCACTTGCTCATGGAATAGACCAGTGTATCACTTTTCTGAATAATATCGGGAGCCTTGATGATAACGTCTTTCAGTTGTGTGGCCTCCGGCTTCATCTTGATGTGCATCGGACTTTCTGTAACATCTACCACGATACTACGATAGCCCATTGACTGCACACGGATTTGTCGTGCCTCACCCTTTAAGGAGAAACGCCCGTCATTGGTGGTGAAAGTATAGTTTTTCCCGCCGACGACCTGCACGATGGCACCAGCCACAGGCTCGCCACTTTCCTCGTCGGTCACAGAGCCAACAAGAGACTTCACCTGTCCGTAGCAGAGGGGCAGGTGAAGGGACACGTATAATAATAGGATGGCGAGTCGTTTCATCAGATATTACTTCCAGTCGCGTTCGATGTAGTCGTATTGCAAGGTTCGTGGTTGAGTGATGTCAGTGCGAGGTTGGCCGTCGGCACCCTTCACTTGCACGTTGACACCATTTACATTCATCATATATCCGAAGGGATCGGTGTCAAACCTTAATTTGGTGGCATAGAATTTGGTGCGAGTGGTCTTGTTGAACGGTACTTCGGGTATGGTGATGGCTCGGTCGGCCTTGGAGTTTATGCCCACACAGGTAAACTCATACTGATGCCCCTCGTCATAGACCTGCATGATGAACCCCGGCAGACCACCAAACTTCCACGGTCCATCGGCAACAGGCACAGAGTCTGTATAGAATGCCGTCCACCGTCGGCCATGGAAGTCACACACAGCACTCTTGCATTCATAGCCCAATATCTCACACGTCTCGTCGGTCAGCGTCCATTCCTGCACAGGGATGTCCTCTTCGTAAAGGAACCAGTCTGTGGAAACCTTGTCGATGACGGTGAAGCGTCCCTGCGGATAGTTCTTGAAGATGCTGAAGGTCTCGCCGCCTATGTAACGGTCGGGATTCGCCTGAATTTGTTCAGCCGTTGAGACGCGAATAAGTGAATCAATCTGCATAGCCCGGAAACTCGTGAACTTCGACAAGCCGTAACTCACTTGCAGTGTCATTCGGTCGGTTTCGGTCTGGCTGACATCGGTCGTGTCGGTCAGGTACTTGTAGTCATACATGAACTCCATCACCGCCTTGCCGATTTCCTTCTGCTCCGACGGGGTGGCAGTGTTAATGCCTGAAGCCTTGCCTGCCTTGATTACGTACACTTCCTTCCTGTGCTCCACTTCTTGTGCCATCATAGTGCCGACAAGGGCAGAGGCGAGGGCGATAGTAAAAATTTTTTTCTTCATTTTATTTACGTTTTGATGTGAAATTGCGGCTGCAAAGTTAGGGCTCTTTTACCCCGTAGCCGAAAATAATTATTACTGAATTATTACTGTTTGGCATTTTTATATATCAAAAGGTGGGGAGAAATGGAACAAGTTTTCCAAAAGTTTCGTACCTTTGCACCCAAGAATAAGAACGAGACAGTTATGGCACAGATAGACGAATTCTTCTTTGACACGAACCGCGTGGAGGGCATCACCGAGGCCGACTACGAACGGGCGAAGCCATACGTGGAGGCGGCGCAGGCTTTCGCTCAGTCCACCTACCAGAGCATTTACATCATCGACTACTTCCGCAAGAACTTCCTCTATGTGTCCGACAACCCGCTCTTCCTCTGCGGCCACACCGCCGACGAGGTACGACAGATGGGCTACGGCTTCTACATCAACAACGTGCCTGCCGACGAACAGCCGATGCTTACCGAACTGAACCGTGCGGGCTTCCGTGCCTTCGACGACGTGCCGCTGGCCGACCGCCGACGCTGCGTGATGTCCTACGACTTCCACATCCTCACCTCGGAGCGTCCCCTGCTCATCAACCACAAGATTACGCCCCTCGTGCTCACAGCCGATGGCCGCGCCTGGCTCGCCCTCTGCACCGTCTCGCTCTCGTCGCACAAGGAGGCCGGACAGATTCGTTTCCGCATTCTGGGGCAGAGCGGCTACCGCCAGTATTCGCTCACCGCCCACCGCTGGCAACCCTGCGAGGGTGTCACGCTCACGCCCGAGGAGAAACAGGTGTTGACCCTCTCGGCGCAGGGCTACACCATGAAGGAGATCAGCGACCACATCTGCCGCTCGTTCGATACGGTGAAGTTCTACCGCCGCCAACTCTTCGAGAAACTCGACGTCGCCAACATCACCGAGGCCATCGCCTTTGCCACCAATTACGGTCTTTTGTAAGACTCACGACCCAGTCATTCCCCCGATTTTAACATCTTTTGTTACCCAAATGGGTAATTTTTCATCCCCGCGATGCAGAATTACCCATTTGGGTAGTGGATGTTTCGGAAACTCTTGCAACCTTTGCGATGAAAAAGTTCGTCAAACGAGTAAAAAATGTCAAACGTAATAAAATCGCAAGGATTATGAAAAGGTTAGTATTATTTTCAGTGATGTGCCTTGTGGCGATAGCCTCGATTGCACAGGGTATCAGTGGACGGGTGATTGACGAGCAGTCCCAGCCGATGCCATTTGCCAACGTCGTGCTCGTCAACCGTTCCGATTCGGCTTTCGTTGCAGGAGCCGTCACCAAGGACGACGGAACATTCTCTATTGCCACCGACCGAAATGATGGTCTGCTGAAAGTGACGAGCGTAGGATATATAATAAGGTATATCGACGCACGGCAGGGAAACATGGGCGACATTCAAATGCAGCCCGACACGCAGATGTTGGGGGAGGTTGTAGTGAAAGGCTCACGTCCTTTGGTAAAAATGAAAGACGATGCACTGGTTACTACCGTGGAGGGCAGTTATCTCTCCAAGACGGGAACAGCGGGCGACGTTCTGGGCAAGATTCCCGGCGTCATCAGCAACCACGGTAGCGTGGAGGTTATTGGCCGTGGCACTCCGCTCATCTACATCAACGGACGGCAGATGCGCAACCAGAGCGAACTCGACCAACTGAGCAGCGACCAAATCAAGGACGTGGAGGTAGTGATGACACCTGGTGCCAAGTACGACGCCACCGTCAAGGCCGTCATCCGCATCAAGACCATCCGACCCGTCGGTGAGGGCTTCAGTTTCAACAGCCGCACGGTGGCGGGCGTGAACCACTACGTCTATGGTTTGGAGGAACTGAATATGAATTATCGCACGGGTGGGCTTGACATCTTCGGTATGGCCGAATACGAAAACCGCCGTAGCCGTCAGACCAATGACAGCCGACAGGACACCTATCTGCAAAACCACTATCAGCAGAACAGCCTGATGCACTACTACAACAAGAACCAGATGCTGGCTGGAAAACTCGGATTCAACTACATGCTGAACGACAATCATTCCATCGGCATGACCTACACCGTGACCTCGCGCCCCAACAGTCAGACGAGCGACTACTTCACGACCATGCTCATTGACAAACAGACCGACGACCAGATTACAGGCCAGGGTAAAGTGGACGGCGACGACATCCAGCACATCATCAGCGGCTACTACGCTGGACAGACAGGCAAATGGTCGCTCGATGCCAATGCCGACGTGCTGCTTCAAAAGCAGAATTCCGACAACCTGACCTTTGAGGATGCCACGCAGGGCGACGACCGCACCGTAACCACGCGCAACGACGTTAAAAACCGCCTCTATGCTGCCAAGTTCGTGGCTGGCCATCCGCTCTGGAAAGGCAATATCGAAATCGGTGCCGAGGGCAGTTACGTTCACCGTACCGACGTATTCGGCAACGTGGAAAAAATCATCAGTGCCAGCGACACGAAGATTGAAGAAAACAGCATGGCGGCTTTCGTCCAACTGATGCAGCGGCTGGACAAACTGACGCTCATTGCCGGACTGCGCTACGAATACCTCGACAGTCGTTACTACGAAAGCGGTGTGAAGATGGGCGACGAGAGCCGTACCTACAGCGACCTCTTCCCCTCGTTGATGCTGATGTATCCCTTGAAGAATGTGCGTGCTCGACTCTCTTATTCGCGCAACATCAACCGCCCGGCATTCAGCCAACTCAGCGGCAACGTCAAGTATATCAACCGTTATACATACGAGAGCGGCAACCCCTATCTGAAGCCGTCGTACCGCGACAACCTCTCATTGGCACTCAACTACAAGTGGCTGACGGGAATGATTGACTATGCCCGCGTACACGACTACATCATCACCTCCTATTCATCCTACAAGGACGACCCGACCATTGCCCTGCTGCGTAAGGACAACGCCCGAGGTTACGACAACCTCTCCTTGATGGTATCGGCTGCACCAACTTTCGGCAAGTACCATCCCCAACTGATGCTGGCCACACAGATGCAGAATCTTGAAGTGCAGTACCGCGGCGAAACCAAGAAGATGAACAGTCCGATGGCCATTGTCCGTTTCAACAATGCCATCAACCTGCCTTTCGACTCGTGGCTCAATGCCGATTTCTCATGGCGTTCGGCCGGCGATACCGAGAACATACACCTCGCTCAGTCGTGGCAGTTCGACATCAGTCTCTACAAAGCATTCTGGAATGACCGTCTCACCATCAAACTGGCCTGCACCGACCTCTTCGGCAGCATCCGCCAGAAAGCAACCATCTACAGCGACATCCGCGAAATCTATCTTGACAAGCGCCTCGACACCCGCAACCTCGAACTCACTGTGCGCTACAACTTCAATCCTGCTAAGAGCAAGTATCGCGGACAAGGTGCTGGTAACGACGTAAAGAACCGCTTCTGAAGATGCAACCAATTCATCATTACATAGATTTAAGCTGGGCCGTGGTGGGAATCTGCGAGGGTTCCCACCTGCCACTCTCGGCTCTTGTCCATGAGGGGGATGAAATGGAGGAAACAGTAGAGCAATACGTCATCGGTTACCTCGCATTCTGGCACATCGCCTTTGTGGATGAGTCGCGCCTTGTGCCTTGTGATGACGGAGCACTGCACGAAGCAGCACGCCAAAAGATAGACCGCTACATCGCCGACCATCCGCCTGTTGAGACGCTGCCCCGTTTCTACCTCGTCCTGCTACGTCAGCAGATAGCCCCGATGGAAGCCGACGGCATGAGTCGGGTGTATCAAGTGTAGATATCTCCTTCAGAACAGACACGAAGTATAGCCCATCAAACAGGAGAGGACGGTGAACGGCACAGAGAGAAAAGGACAGAAACCTCGGCTCCCCACGACGGAGCCACGGACACATCGGGATGCCTTGCCGATTTCTTCCTGCTCTGGCGGCTCCGATGAAAATAATTATTACTGAATTATTACTATTTTGCAATTTTAGGATTCTTTCGGGCGCGGGTTCATAATAAAATATGTACTTTTGCAGCATGGAAAGAAGATTCAAGTTTATATATGGCCTGACCATCTGCGCCATCATAGCCTATAGCTTCGTGCAGGGCTATTGGCTATATAGCCGCTACCGACTGTCGCTTGAAGAATACAAAAGCGAACTGTACAGTACGATTATAGCTTGTGCCGAAGAGGAAATGGCCATCAGGAATACATTGCCACATCCTCCGAGGTTCTATGGTAACCGGTTTAGGAAAACATACGATATAAAGGGGAACGATGCTATTGAGACATGGAGGTATGAAGTGTTTGCGCTTGACACGCTACATCTCCCCACACCCAAAGGAGTTGATGCCCATACATATCTTTTGGATTATATAGCCAGCCTCCAAGACAGCCTGCCCACGGAATTGCCTGAGGGCTTGGAATACTTTTTGTTTACTTGTGACAGCAAGAATAACGAAGACATGGGAACAAGCCAATTGGTTGAAGCACTCAACCGATTCACCGTTGACCATCAACATCCATTCCAAAAGGAAAGGCTCGACAGCATCCTGAAGTCACGAGATATAGCTGCTCAAAGCATTATAACCACGAAAGCCGACACGATGATCTGGCAACCGTCCATGCAAACAAAGGGTTCCATTTGGCAACCCGTAATGCAAGTGTCTTATCCTTACGACATCTTCGAGGGACAAGAGGTAGTGGTGACAACAGCCATCTGTATTTCACCCGTCATCCGCAAGATGGCTTATACGTTGCTGATAACCATATTGCTCTCGTTCTTCCTTATCTTCTGTCTGGTTTATCAGATACTGACCATCCGCAAGCAACGGCACATTGAGGCCTTTAGGCAGGAATTCCTACACACGATGATTCATGAACTGAAACGGCCTATTTCGACACTGAAGATGTGTGTGTCGTTCATGGGCAATGAAAGGATGATGCAGGACGTGGAGAGCAAGCAGAAGATACTCAGCAGTTCGTATAACGAGTTGGACAACCTGACTTCGTATTTCTCGAAACTCCGCGACATCACGTTCTGTGATTCCACCGAAATTCCTTTGGTGAAGTCCCGCTTTTCTATGCGTAGTCTGATAGAGGAATGTATCGGCAAGCAGAACATTCCCAATGGTAAGGAGGTGAAGATGAACATCGTGGCCGTGAAAGATGTGGAAGCATGGGCAGATCGAATGCATATAGGCAACATTATCTGCAATCTGCTGGAGAATGCCATCAAATACTCTGCAGAGGCGGTGACCATCAGGATAGACTACAGGATGCGCGAGGACGGGACGGTGCAAATCACCGTGGCAGACAATGGCATCGGTATTGAAAAGGCCGATCAGCGGTATGTGTTCGACAAGTTCTATCGTAGTGAGTCGTCAAAGGACAAGGCCATCCCTGGTATCGGGCTTGGACTGAGTTACGTAAAGTTGCTGGTGGAGGCACATGGTGGCAGTATCGGCCTTGACAGCACGGAGGGTGAGGGCACCACGTTTACAATTTTAATACCGCAGAGGGATGGAGAGGATTAGAATATTGCTCGTTGACGATGACTGCATGAACTCCGAACTGTTAAGGAAGTTCCTGGAGGTGGAAGGCTAT
>JAEEGJ010030009.1_pt1 | contig 10671 bp, 8 predicted proteins | sample 8958761 | NCBI WGS metagenome assembly JAEEGJ01 (sample SAMN16246546, study PRJNA631951) | gut metagenome | biome: gut microbiome; feature: rumen; material: RS-attached | host: Bos | place: Iran: Karaj | collected 2018-10
ACACGGATGGTCTTGCCAATCGGATCTTCGCCGTTGTCAAACAATTCTTTAACGATAGTCTGGCCAATCAAGCCGACTTTGGCGTATTTCTTCACATCTTCGTCGGTGAAATTCACACCCGTAGCGATTTCGTATTTGCGGATTTCAAGGTAATCGGGCGAGCCGCCATACACCGTGCCCGACCAGTTTTTGGAGCCGTTCACCAACTGTCCGCCGCTGTTTACCACAGGGCTAACCATCGTCACGTTCTTAGCATTCTTGGCAATCAGTTCGCAGTCGTGCACCTTCAACGACTGCACATTGCTGGAGCCCATGCTCACGCCGCCACGCCGCTGGTTGGCCCGCATCACCATGATGAGGTTGGTGCCCATGTCGGAAAGCTGGTTGGCCGTGCTTTGCTTCAATCCCTCGCCCAAATTGACCACCGCAATAACGGCGGCAATGCCAATCACGATGCCGAGCATGGAAAGAGCCGAGCGCGTCTTGTTGCGCAGCAGGGCTTTCGCCGAAATCCGTATGAGGTTCAGAATATCCATTTCAATAATCGTTATCTTTGGGCAAGGCGGCCAAGGCCTCCGCCGCTGATTTGGTTGCCACGGGTTCATCACGGAGAATGTGACCGTCGCGAAGGAATATCGTTCTGCTGGTAAACACCGCAATGTCAGACTCATGCGTCACAAAAGCGATGGTCTTGCCCTGCTCATGAAGGCTCTGGAAGAGGCTCATGATTTCGTAGGAAGTGCGCGTGTCGAGGTTACCCGTGGCTTCATCGGCCAACACAATAACGGGGTCGTTCACCAAGGCACGGGCGATAGCCACGCGCTGCTGCTGACCGCCTGAGAGCTGGTTGGGCATGTGTTCCATGCGATCCTTCAAACCGACGAGCTCCAAAGCGTGTTGTGCCCTTTCATGACGTTCGCGATGCGAAATGTCAGGATTATACACCAAAGGCAGTTCCACATTTTCCAAGGCCGAGGTGCGAGGCAAGAGGTTGTAGGACTGGAACACGAAGCCAATCTTGCGGTTGCGAATCTCCGACAGCTCATTTTTCGAGCGTTCCCTGACGGAAATGCCATCAATGAAATACTCGCCCGAAGTAGGTTGGTCGAGGCAACCGAGGATGTTGAGCAAGGTCGATTTGCCGCTTCCCGACGAACCCATGATGCTCACGAACTCGCCCTGACAGATGTTGAACGTCACGCCCTTGAGGGCATGAACCTCCTCGCTGCCAACGACGAACGTCCGCTTGAGATTCTCAACCGAGATGATGGAATGTTGCGCACTCATGGCTAAAACGATTATTGCGGCGGGCCGCTCGGGGCTTTGCCCTTGTTACCGTTGTTCCTATTTCTACCAGGAGGGCCAGGCATGAATGGGTTTTCGCCCTTCTTCACAGCCTTCTCCTTAACAATATATTGCGCTGACAGCACCACCGAATCACCGGCTTGTACACCCTGTTCGATGATTCTGTAAGCACCGTCGCTCATGCCCACCTTCACAGGGCGCGGCATGATATTGTCGCCTTTCTTTATCCATACCATGCTATGGCTTGCCATGGCCTTTTCATCCATCCGAGGCTGTTCGCCTTGCGGAGGTTCTGGCATCTGACCTTCGGGTTTCTCGGGCTTGCGCATGGTTTTCAGCACCTGTTCATCGGGCGTGAAGTTGAAAGCTTCAGCAGGCGCAGCCAATCCTTTTTGTTCCTCCGTGACGATGGTCACGCTGGCGGTCATGCCGGGAAAGAGCTTTTGGTCCGGATTAGGGGCATCGATGATGACGGTGTAAGTCACTACGTTGCTCGTCGTGGTCGGCTTCATGCGGATTTGGTTCACCGTGCCATTAAACACGTCCTCCATGTAGGCATCGACGGTGAACGACACCCTCTGCCCTTCTTTCACTTGCCCGATGTCGGCTTCGTCCACATCAGCCTCCACCTGCATCTTGGTCAAGTCATTGGCCAAAGTAAATAAGGTTGGCGTACTGAACGAGGCGGCCACCGTTTGGCCTACCTCCACGGCGCGGTCGAGGACGATGCCGTCGATAGGAGAATAAATCTCCGCATAGCCTAAATCCACCATGGCTTGATCGTAGGCAGCTTGGGCGTTTTTCTTGCTCATCTGGGCCTGCGTGTAGGTATTCTGGGCATCCTGATAGGCAGCCAACGTAGCGGCATTCGACTCATAAAGCTGCTTGGTGCGCTCGTAAGTCAGTTTCGCATAATTGAGCTGGCTCTCGGCAGATGTGAGGCTTGCTTTGGCCCTACTGAGGCTCTGGTTGAGCGTTTGCTTGTCCAACTCGGCCATCAGCTGGCCTTTCTTCACCACGTCATTGAAGTCGACATAGATTTTTTCCACCTTGCCCGACACCTGAGTACCGACTTCGACGGTCTCCACCGGCTCGATGGTGCCCGTCGCAGTAACGGTGTTCTCAACGGTGTATTCCGCGACCACATGGGTTCGGATTACCAATTCCTTGTTCGCTGATTTCGTTGCCTTTACAATCAGAATGGCCGCAATTGCTGCCACGACAATCCCAAAAATAATCAACCCTATTCTTCTTTTCTTTTTCATATCACAGTGTTATTTGTTTGCCCATATAAATGTCCAAAATCTTGCGTTTCATCACCAAGGAATACTTATTTTGGATGTAGGAATTCAACGCATTCAAGTAATTGTTCTGCTGCTGCAACAACTCCACAGTGGTAATGGTACCGTATTGATATTGAATATTATAGGCGTTATAACTCTTGCTATAGGCTTCTTCCTTCACCTGCGACACCTTATAGGCATTGAAAGCCGACACCACATTACGATGAGCTTGCACAACCGTTTGACGTACCGTGAGAGCCGTTTGCTCGTAGTCCAACTGGGCTTGCTCCAAGGCGATGCGGCTCTTTTTCACGTTGGCTTTGGTCTGGCCACGGCTGTAAATCGGGATACTCATCGAAACGCCAACGGATTCCGTCGGCTTGCTATACCATTTCGAGTTGCCGTCGCCATCGAACGAAAGCACGCCCATGCCCACGTTGGCATTGGCTGAAATTGATGGGAAATAATTGCCACGCGCCAAATCGACGTTCTTTTCCGCCAACCGAATATCATAGTCGCTTATGTGTAACTCGGGCATATAATCCATGGCAAGACTGACGGCTTCATCTTCGGTAGGCAAAGATTCCTTCAAATCATCGAGATTGTCTGTGTCAGGCGTAATGATTTCCAAATCATCGGTGGGATTCATCGAAAGCAATATCTTCAAATCCAACAAGTTATTCCCGATTTTAATGCGCGTGTCGACCACATTGTTCGAATCGCTGTAATACTGAGCCTCAAGCAGCAACAAGTCACTTTCGAGAATGGAGCCCACTTTATAGCGCACGCTACCTTGTTTCATCTGTTCCCGGCTGGTGTTGAGCACCTCTATCTGGTATTTCAGCAACTCCTGGTTGCCGATAATGGTAAGAAAACTCTGCAGGATTTGTGTGGCGAGTTGGTTGTCGTAACGCTGCAATTGCACCTCATTACGCTCCAAATTGAGGCGATTCTGCTCAATCGTGTTGTTGATGTGGCCGCCTTGGTAAATCGTCACTGAAGAACCCACACCCACGCTGCCTGAAGTAGACCAGCCGTTTTCGTTGTTTGAGAAATTCTGTCCCACCGAGGCGCTCAAGTTGGGCAAACGCTGTTGTTTGGATTGCTCATAGGTAGTCTCCAGCGATTTGCCCGTCAGCTCCATTGACTTACGCTCATAACTGTTGGCTGCGGCAAAACGCAAACAATCATCCAGCGAAAAACGGTAAAGACGGCTTTCTTGAGCCATGACCCCTATGGTCATAAGCATCAAGGAAAAAACTATTGCTATTCTAATGCGTTTTGTCATTCAGTCAGTTGTATTAAGCAAAAAAGGCAAGTTAATAATAACCTGCCTCATAAATCTTTAACTCTATTAACCATGCAAAAATAGCATAGTTATTCTATTCTCTGTTTTTTCCCTATTCTTAAAACAGAAAAAAGCAAGATTGAACTTGCCAAGGAATTGTTCAAATTGATTAGGAATTCTGTTCCTTTCTTCTTCTTCCGAAGAGATAGGCACCGCCGAGGCAGCTCAACAGCAAAACTCCTTCACCAAGAGGGGCGAATTCGTCAATGTCGGTGATGTCACGATGAATCTCATCTTTCTCTCCTTTCTCTCCTTCCTTTCCTTCATCTTCTTTCTCGCCAAGCATACTCTCGACCATCTCCTCGTTGCTGAGGTAGATGTTTTGAGCCATCATCGCGGCAGGAGCGACCAACATCGACGCAATGGCCATAAAGGTTATTACTCTTTTTTTCATTATAAAAACACCTTTCTTATTTATTAATTATGCCCATTTCTGGACTTCCGTTATTTATACTTTTTAATGCCGCAAAATTATTGCTTTTTTTGTGATATTTTACAATAAATCAGAATTTTTTTTTCACAAAAAATACATCTATTTGATTGTCAAATGATTATATCTTTAAAAACATAATCGTCTTTGAAATGCGTTGCGCAAACAGGAAACTGAAAGAAAGTTTTCTTGCACATTATTTCGATTTTTATTGAAAAATGTCGAACGCCTTTGATTATTTTGTACATTTGCAGTGTCACATTGACACGTCTTGTGGAAATAGTCTAATAAATCATAATCAACAACTAATTACTCATCAAAATTCAAACGTTATGAAAGACAGTAAAAAGTTCTTCGCCGAATTGTTCGGCACATTCGTCTTGGTGTTCGGTGGCTGTGGAACGGCCTTGTTCGGACATGTCGGCTTCCTTGGTGTAGCCATCGCCTTCGGTCTTACCGTGGTCGCCATGGCTTATGGCATCGGCCACATTTCGGGAGCCCACCTCAATCCTGCCGTCAGCTTTGGCGTTTTCGTCAATGGCCGCATGAGCCTCAAGGAAATGCTCTGCTACTGGGCTGCCCAGTTCATCGGCGGTATCATCGCTGGTGCTTTGCTGCTTGTGATTTGGAATGCCATCGGCGGTGGCGCTACCGGCGTCTTCGCTTCCAATGGTTTTGGTGAGGCCTTCCAGAAGGCTTGCGGCGGTCCCGACACGGGCTATCAAGCCATCTCCACTGGCGGTGCCTTCTTGGTTGAATGCCTGCTGACCTTCGTGTTCCTGATGGTCATCCTCGGCGTCACCGACAGTAGCCACGCCAACGGCAAGTTCGGCGGTCTGGCCATCGGTCTCACCTTGGTGCTCATCCACCTCATCAGCATCCCGCTGACCAACACTTCTGTGAACCCCGCCCGTTCGCTTGGCGTCGCCCTGTTCTCCAACTGCGGTGGTGCTTGGAGCGCCATGAGCCAAGTGTGGCTCTTCATCGTGGCTCCGCTCGTGGGTGCTTGCCTTGCTGGTGTTTGCTACAAGTGCCTCGCTGGTTGCTGCAAGAAATGCGAGAAATAAGCAGCCGAACAACTAAAATTCAGGAACCATGAAAAAGCTGAACCTATTGTTTATCGCCTTTGTGGTTCTATCAGTAAAAGCCCTTGCGCAGCAGCCTGCGACAAGGGCTTTTGTTGATGAACAAGGCGTGATTACAACCGAAAGCGTGCTCGATGTCCAACTGCCTCCAGCGGCCCGCGATGGCTTGATGCCCATGCCAGGATTTCCCTTGAGCTTTGGCTCAAACACCACCTACAAGCCCATGCGCGGCTTGACTTTGGCCGACCTCAACAACGACGGTGCCGACGAAATCATCCTCAACCACAATGAAGAAATCAACGTCATTGACGGGCAAGGAAATATCCTTTGGACCCAGACGCTTACTGGAGGCATGGGACAATACCCTGCCACCGTTGGCGACATCGACGGCGACGGCAACATGGAAGTGGTGGCCCTCACCGCATACGGCAACGCCCGTGGCGGCATCAATGTTTTCAGCAACACCGGTGAAGTGTTGCTTGCCACCGTGACCAACAACAACCCGCTCATCTGCGCTCCCGTTTTGGCCGATCTCAACAACGACGGCATATTGGAAATCATCTTCTGTGGTCGCGGCAAAGCCTCGGCAAGCATCTCCGCAGGAGTCCATGCATGGAACCTCCAAGGCGAGGAAATCGACGGGTTCCCCTTTGAAATGCCCTCAACACCCGCTTTCACGCCTACGCTGGCCGACATTGACGGAGACGGTTTCCTTGAGCTTTTCATTGCGACAACTTCCGTCCTCTATTGCGTCAGTCATACGGGCGAAATACTGTATTCCGTTGATGGTCAAGAGGCTTACAAATATTCCTACCAGTCGCCGCTTGTGGTCGATTTCGATGGCGATGGCGAATGGAGCCTCGTGGGTGCCTGCCACGGCGACAACCCGAACCATTACATACGCAATGCCCACACGGGCGAATATCGTCAAGGCTGGCCGAAACCCGTCAGCTCGTGGACCTATTCCGCTCCAACAGTGGTGAGAAACGAAACGATGGTGAAAAGCAGCGATGACTTTGCCATCTTCATGGGCGTTTCGGGCGAAGGAAACGTGTTCTATCAATACGATGCCGATGGCAACGTGGCTCCTGGATTCCCGCTCAACTTGACCTCAGGCATCGAGGGTTTTGTTTCCGTAGCCGACATTGACGGCGATGGCGAAAACGAAATCATCACCGACTTCAACCTGATGGACGGTGGTGAAGGTTTCATCCGCGCTTGGAAAATGGACGGCACTGAGGTCACCAACGGCTTCCCTTTACGTCCGCAAGGCCTCACCTACATGAATGGCGCCAATTTCGGCGACATCGACGGCGACGGCAATTTGGAAATCGTCACGCTGAGTTATGTACAGAATTTCTCCCCCGACGACCCCGTGTATGTGACCGCCTACGCCTTGAACCAACCTGTTGAAAATTTGGTCTTTGGCACCTACAAAGGCAGCAACGACCGCATGGGATGGCTTCGTGAAGAAACCGTTTTGGTCCAATGCTATCCCATTGAAAACCTGACATGGGAAACCGGCGGCGATTGGCCTTATATTGGACTGTTTTGGGACCTTCCTTCGGAAACCTCTACGGGTGACTTGATTGCGCTCCAAGTTTATCGAGACGATGAGTTGATAGCCACGCTTCCCGCTGACTATACGTCTTTTTCCGATGATAGTTTTGGAGATGCTTACGAGACTCACTTTTATTCTATCAACGCCGTGTATAGCGACGGATGTGAGGCGATGAGTGAAACCATTGAAGCGATGTGGATTCCCGATGGAGTCGATGAACATTTGGGACAAAGTTGTATCTACCCAAATCCCGCGAAGGACATGCTCCGCATTGAAGGCAAAGACATCCATCAGGTCGAAGTGTTCAACATGGTTGGACAAAAAGTGCTGAGTGTCAGCGAGAACTTTGATGCCATCCAGCTCAACAGCCTGCCCGACGGGATGTATTTCGTCCGCCTGCAGACCAAACAGGGAGAAAAGATGGCTAAACTGATGATCGAAAAGTAAGTTTCATAAACCAAGAAAAGTCCTGCCATGCGGGACTTTTCTTATTATTGCATTATGGCAGGCATTTACATCCATATTCCTTTCTGCAAGTCGAAATGCGGCTATTGCGGGTTTTATTCATTGCCTTCCTTGAAGCTGAAGGACAGGTTTTTGGAAGCATTGAAAGCAGAAATCATTACACGAAAAAACTATTTGAATGGTGAAAACGTCCACACGATTTATTTCGGTGGCGGCACCCCTTCCCTGTTGACTCTTGAAGAAATACGGGAATTGCTACACCTTATTAATATATACTTTCCCGTCGCAGAAAACGCTGAAATCACACTTGAGGCCAACCCCGATACGCTTTCGTTGGAATACCTTAAAGGTCTACACAAGATTGGCATCAATCGGCTGAGCATCGGCATTCAGAGCTTTTTCGACAACGATTTGCAATACCTCAGCCGCAAACACGACTCCAATCACGCCCGCCAATGCCTCAATTGGGCCAAACAAGCTGGTTTCAGCAACATCAGCATCGACCTGATTTATGGCCTGCCCACCTCCAACGCCGAGCAGTGGAACCGCAACCTTGATCTCTTTTTTGAGTATGACCTTCCCCACCTTTCAGCATACGCATTGACCTTGGAGCCTAATTCCATTCTCACCAGGCAAATCGAACAAGGGAAAGCATTGCCCATCAATGAAGAGGATGCATTACGCGATTATGAAATCCTTTGTCGCCGTGCCGCCGAAAACGGGTATTTGCATTATGAGATTTCCAACTTCTGCCGACGCGGAATGCATTCCAAACACAATGCAAGCTACTGGTTCGGAACGCCTTATCTCGGCATTGGGCCTTCAGCACATTCGTTTGACGGGGCATCGCGGCAGTGGAATGTTGCAAGTGTTGAGCAGTATACTGCCGCTTCGCGTCGTTGCGAGGAGGCACGACGAAGCAATCCAGAGGACTCGTTTCCTAGATTGCCACGCTTCGCTCGCAATGACGCAAAGCGTGTCCAAGAAAAGGAGCTACTCTTCCCCGAACAAATCTACAACGAATACGTCATGCTCCGCCTGCGGACCCACTGGGGCATTGACCTAAAATGGCTGAAACGTGAGATGGGCGAACGCTTTTCGACCTATTGTGAAGAACACGCCCAACCTTTGATTGCCCAAGGCAGGCTCTCACAAACACGGGAATTCCTCTACCTCACCGACGAACAGATGCTCTTCGCCGACGGCGTGGCGGAAGAACTGTTTTCGTAAATCATAAATAGAATAAGACAGACACAGTGCTATTGTTGAAACTGAACCGCCATTGACTACTTCTATACTGCGAACCAAACTCCCGAGCAAAGAGATAATAAATGGAACTTATTCCAACACCAATAGCAATTTTCTCACTCACTCGATACTCAAAGCCCAATAGATTGGCATAACAATATACTCCATAATAAGCTGGGGTTGTACGGTCAAAAATACCTTTAAAATCAACACTTTCTCTACCGAATTCAACCATAACACCAATTTCTGGGGTATAATAGAACTTGTCTGCTAAGCGAACATAATAGGCTACATTGGGACTAAAGGTCATTGCCATCGCATAGCTATAATCCCATCCATTATCATACTCTGTTTCTGGAATTGCGTAAAAAGGAAAACCTAAAGAGAAGGCTATACGCCAATTATCGGCAGGGAAGAAACCATATTCACAATAAGGCGAAAACGAAACATCCAAGGGTCGAGAAGCTTCGTAATGTGTTGTGAAATCAAAATATGAGGCATACTGCCTTCCAAATGAAGCTGAAATACTTGGAGCAATATACATTTCTCCCTTGCCTTGTGCAAAAACATTCATGGATAAGACAACCATTCCGATAAATAAAACAAACTTTTTCATAATAATTGAATTTTAAGGCGATTATTGGCACAAATATAGACATTATTTCGGTTTGTTCTGCACTTACACAAAAAATTCCACGTTTTTTCCAATCAAAACGTTTTCTTTCATATTTTTGTTTTTCAACAGTATTGTTCCCTGAGCTTGTCGAAGGGGCAACATCAAAAGAGTTTTCAATCCAAAACTACATTTATTATGCTCAAATTCAAATCTTTATTCCTTTCCGCCCTCTTGCTTACCAGCTTCAGTGCCATGGCACAAGAGGAAAAAGAAATGCTCGACGGTGCCTGCTGCACGAGCATCATGGTGGGCAAAAACGCCTCCACTGACGGCTCCGTCATCACCTCACACACTTGCGATGGCCGCTACCGCACTTGGATGCGCTGGGAACCCGCCGCTGACCACAAAGTGGCCGAACCCGCCAAAGGCAAGAAAAAGAAAGGCGAAACCGTTGAACCCGCCGAGACGCACAAGGTCTACAAAGGCACCATGCACACCGAAGACCCCTTCGACAACCGTGGCCTTGAATTAGTGGGCGAAATCCCACAGGTGGCGCACACCTACGCCTATCTCAACACCGCCTATCCCTGCCTCAACGAGAAACAATTGGCCATCGGCGAAACCACCTTCTCCGGCCCCGACACGTTGGTCAACAACAAAGGCATGTTCATGATTGAGGAACTGGAGCGCGTGGCCCTCATGCGCTGCGACAACGCCCGCGACGCCATCCAACTCATCGGCAAACTGGTGAAGGAATACGGCTATGGCGACGGTGGCGAATGCATCACCATTGCCGACAAGAACGAAGTGTGGCAGATGGAAATCCTCGGCGAAGGTCCCGACAAAATCGGTGGCGTGTGGGCTGCCAAGCGCATCCCAGACGATGAGGTGGGCGTTTCGGCCAATATCGCCCGCATAGGCAAGCTGGAGCGCAAGAGTAAGGACTTTTATTGCTCCGACAACTGCGAGGCCGTAGCAAAGAAATATGGCCTTTGGGACGGCAAGGGCGACTTCGTCTTCTGGAAGGCTTTCCGTTCCTCCTATGGCGGTGGCAAGAACTACAGCGACCGCGAGTTCTTCATCCTCAGCCAGCTGGCTCCCTCGCTGAACCTCAACCGTGACATGCCTGAACTGCCTTTTTCGGTAAAACCCGATGAAAACGTCGACGTGCGCAAGGTGATGGAACTCTTCCGCAGCACCTACGAGGGTACCGACATGGACATGACCCGCAACGTGAAGATGGTCGCGAAGAAACGCACCGACGACGGTGTGGTTGAAGACACCATCATCAGCCCCATTGCCAACCCTTGGGTGGGCAGCGCGATGATGA
>JAEEGJ010030011.1_pt1 | contig 10670 bp, 10 predicted proteins | sample 8958761 | NCBI WGS metagenome assembly JAEEGJ01 (sample SAMN16246546, study PRJNA631951) | gut metagenome | biome: gut microbiome; feature: rumen; material: RS-attached | host: Bos | place: Iran: Karaj | collected 2018-10
AGTAAAATTAAAAATGCAATCTATAGCAATTACACAAAGGCAATCGCTTGAAGCTGCTTAGTTACATATCATTATATTAGGATTGGAATTTACACCGAAATTTGGACTTGACCCTTCGGAAATAATTAATCCTTTAAAAACATCATTTATTTTTTACTCTTTTTGCATCTTTTTAATACCTTCTAACGATATTTATCTTTACAGACTCAAAAATCAAAATATTCAAAAAAATATGGGGAATTGCTATGAAAAAAATAATTATTTTCATTACATTTTTATTGTGGGGTGTATTCGCTTTTGCACAAACCTCTACAAAAACTACCGTTGTTGTTGTTCCTTTTGATTTAAAAGGAGTGCCGCAAGATGAAGGAGATGTACTTTTTGAGGTTTTTCAGAGTGAATTTGCTAATACGGGAAAAGCTAAAATTGTAGACCGAACAAGTCTTGAAAAAATAAAAAAACAGCAAGAGTTTGAAAATTCTGACTGGTCAAATGCAGATAAAATCGCAGAAATGGGTAAAGCTTTGAATGCAAGTATGGTTGTAACTGGGCAAATAATGATGTTCAAGTCAAATCTTGTTACAACTATAAAACTAATAGATGTAAATACAACAGAAATTATTTCTTCAGTTGTTGAAAAAACTACCAGTACAGATGATTTATTTACTAAAATTCCTGATATGGCAAAAAAACTTGCTAAAAACTTATCTTTAACAGGTCTTGGAAAACTTTATGAAATAGGAGATATTGGTCCTGGTGGTGGAATAGTTTTTTATGTTGATGAGAATGGTTTTAAAATAGCAGGAGACGATAAAACTTATCATTATCTGGAATGTTCTAAAGAAATTGTTGGCACTATTAGTTGGTGTCCTTGTACAGAATGTACTCCTATAACACAGACAGGGTTTGGCTTTGGTAAACTTAATACAAAGAATATTACAAAAATAAAAAGTCATACGAAGACACACTATAAAAATGGAAAGGTTATAGATACGGATTACTTGACTATATCTATTTCAAATTGTGCTGCATGGCTATGTGTATATTATACTACACCGACTACATCTTCTTACGAGTGGTGGTTACCGAGTAGAGATGAATTAGATTTGATATACAAAAATTTGAAGAAGAAAGGTTTTATAAGTGATGAAAACTGGTTCTGGTCGTCGTCGTCCTACAGTCATAGTTATGCGTGGAGTCAGAGATTTTCCGACGGCTATCAGGACTACAGCACCAAGAGTAATACGAGATCAGTCCGTGCCATTCGGGCTTTTTAACTATTAAACTATTTAACTATTTATATGGCTTTATATTATGACCTGCCAGTATTTAAGGAGACGTATTCCTTAACACTAAAAATATTTGAGCAATAATTTTGAAAAAAGGAGAAAAAACAAAATGAAAAAACTAATTACATTTTTTTTGGCAATTTTTTTGGTAACAGCACTTTCTGCACAGACAATTGCAGTTTACGAGTTTGAAAGCGACACTTTCTGCCTTGAAACTCAGACTGGTGTTATGAGCGACTTGTTTGTGGATGAGTTGGTTAATATTCAGGGAATCAAAATTGTTGAGCGCGACAGAATTGATTCTATTTTACGAGAAAAAGAGTTTCAGAATAAGGGATATACTAATGCTGAAACTGTAATTGAAGAAGGACAGATGCTCAATGCGGACTGTATCATCTATGGAAAAACAACCTTTATAGGAGATGACCTTGTTGTTACAGCCAGACTTGCAGATGTAAAAACTGGTCAGATTATGTATACAGCTAAAATGCAATGCTCAACTTGGACGGAGTTTTACCAGAAGCTTCCAAAGTTTGCACAAGAATGTGTAAATAAGATTCCTTCTCCAAATCGTTTTTTAGGTTCTTGGGTTTGTGATACTGATGATATTTCATACGATATTGTTTTTAAAGACAAAAAGAAATGTGAAATTACAATATCAGGATCAGATTCTATTGCTGCTGGAACAGTTCTGACAGGAACTTATTCCTATAATACGGACACTTATTCCAGCGGAAATATCCTTAAGGTTACTGCAAAATCGAAAGATGGAAAAACAAAGGTAGCCTGGACAAGTATGTATACCTTTACTTCCGATGATTTTTCAAGCTTTAATATGCAGATAAAAAACTCAGAAGGAAAGGCTATTCGTGCAAGCTTTGTAAAGGTTGAGTAGTTTTGATAGATTGCCGTGTCAAGCACGGCAATGACATCTAATCAGTCTTCGCGCATAGAAGCAAATGGGTCAACGGTTCTGTATTTTTCACGCAGCTTTGGTTTTTCAATCTTTCCTGTGGGATTTCTTGGAACCGGAGCAAAAATAAGCTTGCGTGGGCGTTTGTAACGTGGCAGCTCAAGACAGAACTCGTTTACTTCATCCTCTGTAAGAGTAAAGCCTTCTTTTACTTCGATTACGGCAGCAGCAATTTCACCAAGTCGCTGATCTGCAAGACCAATTACAGCAACATCCTTAATCTGATTCATTTTGCGCAGGAAGTCTTCAATCTGAACAGGATAGATGTTTTCACCACCAGAGATAATAACATCCTTCTTTCGGTCAACAAGCCAGATAAAGCCGTCTTCATCCTGCATAGCAACGTCACCAGTGTAGAGCCAGCCTTCATCATCAAGAACTTCTGCTGTAGCTTCCGGATTTTTGTAGTATTTGACCATAACGCCAGGACCAAAAACTGCAAGCTCACCAACTTCGCCCTGTTTAACATCTTTGCGGTTTTCATCAACAATACGGGTTTTCCAGCCGTAACCAGGAATACCGATTGCACCAACCTTATGAATGTTTCCAACACCAAGGTGTACACAACCAGGTCCAATTGATTCAGAAAGACCGTAGTTTGTATCATAATCATGCTTAGGGAAATATTTGAGCCAGTCTTCAACAAGCTTTTTAGGAATTGGCTGGGCACCCATATGAGTGAGTCGCCACTGGTCCAGCTTGTAATCTGCAATTTTAACATCGCCGCGGTCAAGAGCATTAAGAATATCCTGAGCCCAAGGTACAAGCAGCCAGACGATTGTACAACCTTCATCGCTAACGGCCTTGAGCACGTGTTCCGGTTTAGTACCACGCAAAAGAACAGCCTTGCCTCCACTAATCAGCGAACCAAACCAGTGCATTTTTGCACCTGTATGGTAAAGCGGTGGAATACAAAGGAAGCAGTCATCCTTTTTCTGTCCGTGATGATTCTGTTCACATGCTGCCGAATGCATAAGGGCACGGTGTTTGTGAAGAATTGCCTTTGGAAAACCGGTTGTACCTGAACTAAAGTAAATTGCGGCATAGTCATCATCAGTAATATCAAAGCCAGGATTTTCAGAAGAGTAGTTCATTGCAGACATAAAATAATCTTCTGCAAAAGTAGGGCACTCACCTTCGCCAACATAAATCAAAAGGCGGTGTGCAATAATTTTTTCGTAAATTGCTTCAATTCGTCCAATAAACTTTGGTCCGAACATAAGCACAGAAATATCTGCAAGATTAACGCAGTATTCAATTTCATCACTTGCATAACGGAAATTAAGAGGAACAGCCAGAGCTCCAATTTTTAAGATACCAAAATAAATTGGTAGCCATTCAAGGCAGTTCATAAGAAGGATTCCAACCTTATCGCCCTTTCGAACACCACGTTCCAGAAGATAATGTGCGCATCGGTTTGCTTTTTCGTTAAAGATTTTCCAGGTGATTTCGCGACGGTACGGAAGATTAGGCTCGGCCTGAGTCAAATCGAATTCCTTCCAGATTTTGCGGAAAGAATCTTTTTCTTCCGGGTTTAATTCAACAAGTGCGCAGTCTTTACCATAAAGTTCCGCATTGCGTTCAAGATACTGTGTTATAGGCATTTTTATTTCCTTAATATATATGATAGAAAACAATTATAGTGGAAAAAAAATATGGTTACAATAGTAATAAATTGGCCCCCATAAATTGATTTACTGTCATTTTTCCTTTATTATTGTAGGCGGAGTATAACTATGGAAAAATTAAAAATCTTATTGGCAAAAGGCAGAATCTACGAATCGGTTTATGAGCTTTTGAATGATGTTGGCATTTCTATTTATCTTCCTGACAGAACTTATTTTCCTACAACGAATCAGGAGGATTTGGCTTTTCAGGTTGTTAAGCCTCAGATTACAAGCCTTCTTTTAGCAAACAATAAGGCAGATTTGGGCTTTAGCGGTAAGGATTGGGTTTACGAAAATGGTGTTGAAAATGATGTTGTTGAGATAATGGATTTAGGCTTTGACCCAGTACGAATTGTTGCCGCAATTCCAGAAGCCCGCGATTTTGATAAAATCCTTGAGGGAAAGGCAATCATTGCTACTGAATATCAGAACCTGAGCAAAAAATGGGTTGAAGAGAAAAAGTTTGACGGTACAATTTTCCGCACCTGGGGAACTTCTGAAGGCTTTGTTCAAGATACCGATGAATCAATCGCACAGATTTTGATAGATAATACTTCTACAGGTTCTTCTCTGCGAGCAAACAGACTTAAAATTGTAGATACTTTGATGGAAAGCTCTACACGAATGTACGCAAGTAAAGAAGCTATGGCCGACGAACAGAAAAAGCAGAAAATCATGGCACTCAAGATGCTTTTTGAAACTGTTCTTAATGCCCGCAGCCGTGTAATGCTTGAAATGAATGTTGCTAAAAAGGATTTTGACAATCTGATGAAAGGCATTCCTTCTATGAAGAGCCCAACAGTTTCTCCGCTTTTCAATAATGACGGTTTTGCAGTAAAGATTGCCGTAAAGAAATCTGATGTACCAACACTGCTTCCAAAGCTTCAGTCACTCGGCGCAACAGATATAGTTGAATATGAACTCCGCAAGGTGATGTTGTAATATACACGTAAAAAGGAGAAATAAAGTGAGAACGGCTACTGTAGAAAGAATTACTGGTGAAACAAAAATTAAGCTTACTCTCAATCTTGATGGAACTGGTGTCTGCAATGTAAGTAATCCAATCGGATTTTTTGACCACATGCTCAAAAGCTTCTGCAAGCACGGTCTTTTTGATTTGAGCGGTACGATTGAAGGCGACTTGAACGTAGACCAGCACCACACAATTGAAGACACTGGAATTGTTCTTGGCGAATGCTTTAAGAAGGCTCTTGGTGATTGTGCCGGCATCTACCGAAGCGGTTTCTTTATTTATCCTATGGACGAAAGCCTTGCACAGGCAGCTGTTGATTTTGGCGGACGTCCTTATCTTGTAAATAATGCAAATCTTACAGGCATTCCACTTGTTTCTGTCGGTGTTGATGGTAAAGAAGGCAGCTTCCAGACAGACTGTTTTGAAGATTTCTGGCAGGGCTTTGTAAATGCGGCTCAGTGTAATTTACATATAGATGTTATTCGCGGAAGAAGCGACCACCATAAGATTGAAGCCTGCTTTAAGGCTGTGAGTCGGGCAATTCGTGCAGCGGTAGAAATTGATTTGCGCAGAAACGGTGCTGTACCTTCTACTAAAGGCGTTATTGTCTAAATACGCACGATGGCAGACTGCTTGTTTTTACAGATGTTGTGATTGATGGAGTTATGTAATGGAAGATATTGTCGTTTACACTGACGGCGGCTGTTCGGGGAATCCTGGTCCTGGAGGCTGGGGAATTGTTGTTATTGCTGATGGTCTAGCAAAACAATTGAGCGGCGGCGAACAGTATACAACTAATAACCGCATGGAGCTTATGGCTGCAATAAATGCACTTTCTGTTGTTTCCAATACTCCTTCCTTTGCCGGTCGCCATGTAGTTGTAAATATAGACAGCCAGTACGTAAAAAATGGCATAACTACCTGGATTCACAGCTGGAAGGCAAAAGGCTGGAAAACTGCCGACAAAAAGCCTGTAAAGAATCAGGAGCTCTGGGAACTGCTCGATTCCCTTAATTCACAGCTGAATGTAACCTGGAACTGGGTCAAAGGTCACGCCGGAATTGAATATAACGAAATCTGCGACTCTTTGTGCCAGGCTGAAATAGCAAAATACAAATAGCGAAGACTTCTGCGGATAGGTTACCATTTACGGTTTCTGTCTTCGCTTGCAGTTTTGCAATATGCAAAACTGCACACTTTTTTTCAATTTTTTCTCAAATTATTGCAGTTTTTTTAAGGTTTCGACTATATTATAGTATGAGAAACTTATCTAAACAAAAAAACATAATACGGGCTGTATTCGTGTTGGCTTCATCTTTTCTGCTTTGGTCCTGCAAACACAGCGAGTCGTTTCGTGAAAAAGATGATGTGCGCTTTATCCTTCCCAAGTGGCCGCCTGAATACGGAGACGAGTCACTGTACCCGGAGCTTACGGGCTGGCTCATAACAACAAACGATGTCCGTAATCAGCCTTTAAAACCGGATGTAAAGGAAATTGAGTTTTCCGTACGCAAAAACAGTCCTTTTTACGTTATGGCACAGCCTGTAACACAATCCTCACTGGGAGAATGCACTTTTTTTCATTGTGCGGGAGGGCTTTATCCGTATTGTTATGAAGGTTCTGTTAATCTTACCTGGGAGCAGGGCTTTAGTGCATACATTATGGATTCCATGCTTTTTACAGAAAACAGCCTTTATGCAAAAGAAATGCGGGAAGATTATATTGCTTCGTTTAACTGGAAAAAGTTTTCGGAAACAATTCAGGCAAAAACCGAAAATGCAGCAGCCGGAAATCCGCCAAAAGCCTTTTACAATCCGTGGCAGGCAAATATTTCTGTGGTAAAGCAGGGGATAGCGTACAGAAACTTTTCTGCAGGCTATTTGAATCAGGTAAACTGCTTTTCGGCAACGCTGGAAAACAATAAAGCTTTATCATCCTATATTCCGGAAAACCAGATTATCTATAATTATTCACAATTTTCGCTTAAAAAGAACGAAGAAAACTATTTTTCAGTAAATAATCAATATCAGATGATAATTCGCGGAAGCTCTGCTAAGAATCTGTCAACAGAGTATGTTTTTCTGCCGATAATTATTGAAGAATAATTATGAAAAAAGCGATAAATGTAATAATTTTATGTTTCTGTTTTGCGGTAATCCTTACTCTCTGTTTTGTTTCTGTTTCATGCAGTAAAAAAAATAAACAGGAATCTCCCGCAGCTGAAACCAGCGTAAAAGAAGTTTCCCGTCATCATAAATGGTATTATTTTTCAGATTTTGAAGTTTTGCCGGTGGACAAGCCGCAGAATGTTCCGTTAAAAAGCTTTGTTCCGTGGACAGAAGCAGTGCGTATATCATCTTCAAACAATACAACTGGAGCTGCTTCGACTGATTATGATTCTTTTGCCCTTGTAAACCGAGCCGGAATGCTTTGTTTTAGCGGCAGCACCTTTGAACTTAAAAACGACATTACATTATTCGAAGACCGTACAGCAGAAAATCTTGTTTTTTTTAATGACACACCGATTTTTTCTGTTTATAAAAGCTCTTTCTTTAATAATACAATTTCAGATCCTGTTTACCGCGCCGATGATTCGCAGCATTTCTTTCTTGTTCAGTTTGATGTAAATACGGGTGTTTCGTATCCGATTATAAACTGCAGCAATATTACAAAGCTTTCAGATACAGAGGTTGTAGATTATTCCTGGGATGGACGTAATTTTCTCTGCTGTTTGAAAACTGTAAATGAAAACCGTGTAGGCTTTTCTTATGTAAAATGGACTCCTTCGGCACCTTTATTATCGCTTACACCTGCAACCGCTGACGAAAACATTGTTCTTGCAGATTCCGGCGAAGAGGCCTTCAGAAATACGAAAAAGCCGCTTGAATCTTCTGCCGAAGCTCCTGCCAGAATGAAAAAGCTTTTTGCAGGTTTTTCTAACGATATACCATTCTCAATTGAAATTAAAACTGCCGGTGGATATTCAAGCAGAAAATATACTAATTCAGTTCCAAACTCCGACAAAAAGGAATTGAAGGCTTCTGCAATTATTTCCGAAAGCTGGAGTGCCGCACTTTTTGAAGACGGTACCTTCTTTATAGAAGGCGCATTACCGGGCAAGCACATTCTTCGCGGTGGAAAACCAGTTGCAATCCGTTTGCCAAAGCTTCCTCCACGTTTTGTATATTCTGACTTTGTAATTTCCGGCACAACCCTGTATGTTGCCTGGGAAGAAACAGACTTTTTCAAAACAAACAGAAGTGGTTTTCTTTCTGTAGATTTGGATTCAACTTTGTACAAGTGATGAAAGCTTCTGCTTTATTTTTTATATTAAACTGGTTCTGCTTTCATCTCCAGTTTTGCAAGCAAAACTGGTTACACTAGTGATTATGAGTTATACTTCCGTTTCTGAATTTTACAAAAAACTTTTCGGTTCAAAGGTTTATAAAATCTCTCTGGATGCAGGCTGTACCTGTCCTGTTCGTGATGGTTTCCTGGATTCACGCGGCTGTATTTTCTGCAGTCAGAATGGAAGCGGGGACTTTGTTCCTTCACGTAAGCTTTCCATTCCAGAACAGATTGAACAGGCAAAAAAGCTTGTAGAAAGCAAAATGAACAAGCCAAACAATAAAGCTTCTTTTCAAAGCAAACAGATCCAATTCCCTGAGCATAAATATATTGCTTATTTCCAGAACTTTACAAACACTTACGGAAACCTTGAACAGTTGCGCAAAAAGTGGGAACAGGCAGTGAACTATCCAGGAATTGTCGGTCTTGCACTTGGAACACGTCCAGACTGTCTTTCGGCCGAATGCCTTGAAGTTCTTGCGGAGCTTGCTGAAAAAACATTTGTTCAGGTGGAGCTTGGTTTTCAAACCTGTAATGAGGAAACAGCCCTTTATATAAGACGGCATTTTAAGAACGAGGTTTACAGCTCTGCGGTAAAGGCTCTGCACAAGGCTAACCCCAAAATCCACGTGGTAACTCATATAATATTCGGGCTTCCCGGTGAAACTGAGCAGGATATGATGAATACCGTGCGTTATGTGGTTGATTCAGGCACAGACGGCATAAAGATAATGAACCTGTATGTTCTTGAAAAAACAGATTTAGCAGAAAATTATAAAAACGGTTTGTTTAAGGCTTTAGAGTTTGAAGAATATCTAGAGCTTTTAAGAAAAGCACTCTCCATCATTCCCGAAAACATTATTATTCACCGTCTTACCGGCGACCCGCCCAAATCCCAGCTGATTGCACCAAACTGGGTGACAGATAAGAAAAAAGTCTTAAATGCGCTGAAAAAGCTCTAACAAAAGTGTGCAGTTTTGCTTGCAAAACTGCAAGCAAAGGCAGTTTTAGTTTATAGTTGACTTGAAGTAGCAGCCTTTGCTCATTTTCTGTGTAAAACCTGCTCTAATCCACGCTTAAACTGTGGTATCCTTGCACTTGTAACCGTATCCCAGTCACTTCGGTCTCCGCGCTGCAGGAAATGATAGGCAACTCCGGCAATCATGGCTCCATTATCTCCGCAAAGCTTGAGCGGTGGGAAAATACAATTCAAATCTTTTCTGTCGGCAAGCATTTCGCGCAGACGAGAATTAGCTGCAACACCACCGCCACAAACAACAGTTTTTAGGCCTGTATCATCAGCAGCCAGCAGCAATTTACCAACCAGAGTTTTAATTGCAGTTTCCTGAAAAGCTGCACACATATTTTCAACCGAATGCTCGTAACCATCCTTCCAGAACAAATCACACTGATGAATTACCGCAGTTTTAAGGCCGCTGAAAGAAACATCATATTTATGGGCAACCGGATCCAGTTTAGGAACCGGGAAATGTGCAGATTTTGGGTCACCTTTTTTTGCAAGATTATCAATAATAACGCCGCCAGGGTAACCAAGATTATAAAACTTTGCCACTTTATCAAACGCTTCGCCAACTGAATCATCAACAGTAGTTCCCAGAATCTCCAGATCATCAAAGCCGTTTACCTTGCAGATTATACTGTGACCGCCAGAAACTAAAAGTCCTAAAAAAGGATATTCCACGGGAGTCTGAAGCTGAGCCGCATACAAATGTCCCAGCATGTGATTTATTGCAATAAACGGTTTGCCTGTTGCCCAGGCCAGCGTTTTTCCAAATGTAAAGCCTACAAGAAGCGAGCCCATAAGCCCCGGGCGGTTAGTTGCCGCAATTGCATCAATATCGTCCATTTTAAGGTTAGCTTCGTTTAAAGCCTGTCTTACAACCGGCAAAATCCATTCGGCGTGCTTACGGCTGGCAATTTCGGGTACAACACCCTTGTAAATCTGGTGAAAGGGAATCTGAGTAGCAACAACATTGCTTAAAATTGTTTTTCCATCTTCTACTACAGCACAAGCTGTTTCATCACAAGATGATTCAATACCAAGAACCTTCATATATCTTATTTATCCTAATGTTTTAATGCGTTTGATTTACTGACAGTAGTAAAGGTATAGCCCTTCTGTTTAAGCTCGGGGTAGATTTCCTTCAATAAATCAGGAAGTACATCGGCAGACCAAACGTGTCCTATCATTATAGCAACTCCATTTTTATTGGCAATACCCAGTCCTTTTGTAAGCTCTGCAAGGATGTCCGCACGTTTTTTTGTATTGTCCAGGAAAATGTTTCTTTCGTAATACGAATAGCCAAGCTCAGAAGCCACATAAGGCACCTTTGATTCAGAATTGGTGCGCGAATCAAGAAAATAAATGCCGGTTTCGGAAGCAGTTTTTAAAACAATG
>JAEEGJ010030014.1_pt1 | contig 10668 bp, 6 predicted proteins | sample 8958761 | NCBI WGS metagenome assembly JAEEGJ01 (sample SAMN16246546, study PRJNA631951) | gut metagenome | biome: gut microbiome; feature: rumen; material: RS-attached | host: Bos | place: Iran: Karaj | collected 2018-10
AAATGGGTCAAAAGCTCTATGTCACCTGGGACGTCGTCAAGGAAATTTTCGATCCAGAAATTATCGACCAAATTTTTAAGGACTTTGTCGAAAACATCCGCTACATTGCCAACGGCGAAAACAAATTGCACTTCCCTGAAATCAGGAACGTTTGGAACCGTTACAACCCCACTGTTGGCGCAGCTCCTGTAAAAACATTACACGGACTCGTCAACAACGCCATGCAGAAATTCAACGACCGCACTGCCGTTGTCGGGAAAGATTCTTCGCTCACCTACGCAGAGCTCGACATCCTTTCGAACCGCATCGCCAATTACCTCCACGATAATGGTGTAATTCGCGGCGACCGCGTTGCCGTCCTTGGCGAACGCATCCCGGAAACGATTGCAATCATCCTCGGCATTCTCAAAGCAGGCGGCGTTTACGTTCCCATCGATGTTTCGTACCCCAAGGAACGTGTAGACTTCATCATGCAAGATGGCAACTGCAAATTCCTGCTGAAAAAATCCTATCTCGAATCCAAGGGAATCTTAAGCTACAGCGAAAAGCCTCTCCCGACCATCAACACGCCGAAAGACGAAGCCTACATCATCTACACTTCCGGTAGCACAGGCAAGCCCAAGGGCGTCATCATGCAGCACGGCGCGACCGCAAATACAATCATCGATGTCAATGAACGCCTCGCGCTCAACGAAAATGACGCACTCATCGGAATCTCTTCCATTTGCTTCGATCTTTCCGTGTACGATATTTTCGGCGCTCTCAGCTGTGGCGCAAAACTCGCATTAGTGAGCGACGCCCGCGACATGCGCGAAGTCTGCGACGTTCTCAGCACGCAGAAAGTGACCGTCTGGAATTCCGTTCCCGTGCTTTTCGACATGGCGATGAAGCACCGCATTTCTACAAACGATTCTAGCAATCTTTCACTCCGCAAGGTTCTCCTTTCGGGCGACCGCATCCCGCTTGACATTTGCACAACATCAAAGAATGCAGGTTGCAAGGCAGACCTTATCAGTCTCGGCGGCGCGACCGAAGCGGCCATTTGGTCCATCATCTACCCGTTCAGCGAAGTGCGCCCGGAATGGGACTGCGTGCCTTACGGCTACCCGATGAAAAACCAGACGTTCTACGTGCTCAACGCAGATTTGAAGCCCTGCCCGCCAGAAGTTCAGGGAGATCTCTACATTGGCGGCGTGGGACTAGCAAAGGGCTACAACAACGATCCTGAAAAGACAAGCAAGGCGTTCATCAACCACCCAAAACTTGGCCGCATCTACCGCACTGGTGATTTGGGCAAGCTCAAGACTGAAGGTTTCATCGAATTCCTCGGACGTTCCGATACGCAAATCAAGCTCAACGGATTCCGCATTGAACTCGGTGAAATCGAAGCCGCATTGATGCGCACGGGGCTTGTCACAAGAGCCGTCGCCGCGCTCAAGGATGTTCCTGGGAACGGCAAGCAAATCATCGCCTACGTTCTCGGAGCAACCGTCGATAACGCCGAAAGCGTACTCCGTGCAGAAATTGCAAAAGTCCTCACGGGTTACATGATTCCGTCAAGAATCATCACGATGGAATCATTCCCGCTCTCTGCAAACGGCAAGGTCGACAAAAAGCAGCTCCCGATTCCAGAAGCGCCCATCGCAGCGGCCGCACAAAACGCAACCTCCGCGACAGAAAACGAAAGCCTTTCCGATGAAGAAAAAGCAATGCTTGAGCTCTGGCAAAGCGTTTTCGAGAATCCGGGTATCACGCTTGACGACGATTTCTACTCCATAGGTGGAGATTCCATCACCTTGATGAAACTCGTTGACAAGATTGCACTAGACCTCAAGAAAACCGTAAGCATTGACCAGATTCTTCAAGCAAAAAATATCAAGGAATTCATAACTCTCATCTAGTAGTCAAAAACTCTCCTTAGTAAAAAACTAGCGTCGGGCGCAAAGCCCGGCGCTTCTTGTTTTCGCACTCGCGCAGCATTCCCCTACAAAAAAATATGACGTACCTTTCGGCACGCCATACTTTTTCTTCTATGGGAGTCTGGATCAGAAGATTAGGAGTCTTAAATTTCGATTATCAGTTAATTAATCCTTAACCGGGACTATGTAGTAAGCCGTTCCCGTAGTCACGTCCATTTCCTTAGTAACCTTTTCAGAAGCGATATCATAACGGTAGATTGCGCCGCCCTTCTTATCGGCATGGCCAACCAAGACACTCTTGCCATCGGCATCCAAGTGGATGGACGGAGCAAACCACGGAATCGTCGGGCTCAAATCAAGCTTCTTGATGGTCTTCTTGTAAACGTCAACCACAACAAAGTTCCATTCATAGTTGTTGAAGTTCGTTGGGTCTTCAAAGTTACCAAAGAAGCCCATGAACTTGCCGTTACCCATATAGGTACCGCCAACCATCAAATGATTGTTATTGGTCTTCTTGCCATCGTATTCAGCTTCGTTCATACGGAAAATCCAGTCCTTGTCAAATTCGGATTCACCCTTCTTGACGCGAACCCAGCCTTCCTTGTAGCCTTCAACAAAGCCGTAAGAAGCGTTGGAATAGAAATAGACATCGCCCTTTTCGTCAACAAAAGAAGCCGTACCGTTCATATCGTCCATACCGCCGAGAGCAGAGACCTTGTCGCTAGAGATAACCTTATCAACCTTGTCGGTCTTGGTATCGATAATGGCTACGGATGCACGCGGGCCAGCAATCATGTTTGTAAAGTCAACAAACTGATTCAAGCAAACAAACATCTTGTCATCGCGAATCACGGAAGAACCCGGAACAGTGCTCAATGCACCATTTTCTTCATCGATGTACTTGGAAAGGTCAATATTTGCTGTTTCCTTGAGAGTCGTCGGGTCAAGAGCGGTAATCTTATCACCCAAAGCCTGTTCAACATACATCTTGTTCTTGTCAACAAACTTCATTGCAATGGACTGCGTTCCCGTAAACTTGGCTGTAGCAGCAGCCTTGTCAGCCATCTTGCCTTCCTTAACTTCGTAACGGGAAAGAGTGCTGTTCATGGCATTGTCAGCGGCAAGTACATAGACAGAGCCATTGAAATACATGACAGAGCCAGAATTCGGGGCTTCAGTAAAGTCCTTGACAATCTTGGCCTGGTCATCAGAGAGGGAACCAATTCCAACATACTGGGAAGTTTCCATCATGAAAGAGAATACGTACTTCTGGCCATCGGAATTACCCGGTTCATCCGAAGCGTTGGAACCAGAGTCATCGCCGCAGCCAGAAAGCATCAAGCCAAAAGCGGCCATAAGAAAGAGAGACTTATAGGATTTCATTGTTTTTCCTTTTTTGTTGTTTGTAAAATCTAAAGTGAGAATTTCACTTTCGTCGCGAATGCACGACCCGGCTTAGATTCTCCATACTTGTCATAGACAAGTTCATCCGTAAAATTCTTGACTTCAAAACTCCATGAAAGCTTATTTGCCATAATGGAGTATTCAACGCCTATATCCTGCGAGAAAGAACTTGGGATTGTACGGTCCTGCTTGGCAGAAACTTTCCAGCCGTAATAATAATCGTCCGTATAGTTTGCAAGCCAATAAAGCTTAAAGAAGTCATCCTTGAACAAAACATCGCCCAAGTGGAATTCCACACCGAAGTTCATATAGAATGTCGGAATATTTGGAACCGTAAGTCCCTTCGCAATTCCAAATGACATATCCGCTTCACGACTTTCAGCATCCTGCTTAGTCAAGTTAAACGAAAGCGCTACATATTCGTTCACATCAATTGCAGCATCAACCTCAAAGCCAGAAGTTATCGTGCCAACGCTATTGTAATACGGACGCGGAATAGACGCATAATTATTCCAATAAATACGGTCTTCCATCAGCAAGTAAAACCAGTTGAATTCCAAATGCAAGCGCAACAGCAACGGAATGTTGTCCAAATCAAGTTCTGCACCTGCCGTAAAGTTATCAGACTTCTCTGGCTTCAAGTTTGGCGCACATTGTACATAAACGCCATCGCCAAAAATTTCTTCACGCGTCGGGAATCGCAAACTGTGCTGATAGCCACCCTTGAGCGCAAGCGGTTCAATAATTTTCACTCGAATGTTTTCACTATAGCCAATATCCTTATTCGTTGCATCGTCATCTGTCAGGCGTTTCAACTTACCATCAACATCATCAGCTTTTATGCTATAATAATACGCCTTAATTCCAGCCACATTCTGGATTCGCTTATCCCAAAAATTATTTTCAAGAGAAATCCCTGTCACTACGGAATGGCTATACCCCGGAAATCCAGCGTTATTCAGAAGCTGTCCCTTGGCAGCAAGCTTGTCAACCGGATCCTGTGATTCATAGCGATACAAACCACTCCATGTCAGAGAATGATTTTCATTGAAAGCGTAATCAACATTCCAAGGCATCGTCAACGTATAATTTTCACGTTCAATGAACGTCGCGCTGCCCATAGAAATTTCACCAGAAACGCCCTTTGATTCCTTGAAATTCGTCTTATCCCAGCCGTAATAATACACATGGCTCGTATCAACGACACGATCCTTGCTGTAATTAAAATTAAGAGACAGGCCCGCAGAAAGTCCCTTTACAAAAAGGTCCTTTTTCTCTAAGCCAAGAGAAACGCCATAGCCCCACGCTTCAGCAAAAGCATCCTCAACACGGTGCGCTGTTGACTGAATTTCTTTATTCATACCGCCAAAACTTGCGCCCAACGAAATTCTATCAAACCAGAAATTATTCAAGTTGACAAACGGCGAAATGCTATAGCTGTAATAACGGTCATGTTCACGAGTCACTGTCGTATCCATATACGGCGTAGTAAATTCATAATCGTTATCGGAATAGTTGTAATAAGCCGAAATTCCCGTTTCTACAGTGCGCTGTTTTGCAGAATCGGCCACCCACACATACTTTGCATCAAGCGAAGCCTTATGCGTATTGAAACTTCCAAAAGAATACGACCCTGCAATGGAACTTTCGGGCAAATTACGCGTCACGATATTGATGACACCGCCCATGCCATCCGTCGCGAAGCGTTCCGGCACATAGCTCTTGTAAACTTCAATGCGATCCACCTTGTCAATAGGGATATCATTTATCGAAAGCGAGCCATTCCCATTATCCACAGGCACACCATCGACAAGGACTTTTACGTTCTTGCCTTCCATGCCACGGATATTGATTTTACTTTCACCGCCAAGACCACCCGACTGGCGAATTTTCACGCCACTTGAGCGATTCGTCGCTTCGGCAATTGTGGCGCTAGACCCCTGCAATTCCTTTGTATCCAAGACCTTAACAGATTCGGCCTTTGTCTTCGTATCAACCGGAGATGCTTCCGCTTCACTTTCGTCTTCAACAGACAAACCGTCAAGAACTGTGATGTCAGAGGATTTTGTAGTATTCGTAGATTTATTAGAAATCGCCGCAGGTACCGCATTTGCAGCAGGAGCATCCGAAACTGCCGCGGGTTCGTCAAAAAATGCGTCATCGTAGCTCGTGACTTCATCGTTCTGAGCAAACGCACAAATTGAAGAAAGAGCGATAGAAGCAAGAACCTTTTTCATCTTTGTAATTTCATCCACCCGTTTACTTTTGATTTTCAATCACAAATTGACAAGTAAAAATAAATTCAAGCACGCCCCCTTTTCTACTCTAAAATGTTTGCCTGTAATCCAATTAGACGAGGGTAACTTTTATAAAATTATGCAAATGTCGCCTATAGTTTGCAAGTTTGTCATAATTCTTTGATAACCGTAGTTTGCAAAATGAACGGCAGACAAAGCTCCCTCTTGTTTTCGCATTTTTCTTGTCGTATATTACCAAAGCACGACATCAAAAGAAGAGAGAAAATGGAAAACACAAACGCACAAACAGACAATTTCGACTTCGCAAAGGAATTCAACACCATTCTCGATTCCGTAGAAGAAGAGAGCAATTTTTCGCATGACCGATATTTGCGATTCGCATTCGCCAATCCAAAACGAATGGCAGAATTACTTGAACTTTACGCCCGCCGCAAGCCCTCGCTACGTGAATTCCTCAACACCATCGACATTTCGTCGCTACGCGGCGCACCGGAAAACTACTCAACAAGCAAGCATGTCGGCTCCGCCGACCTCGTCTTCGAAGCCCAAGTCAAAACAGGCGGCAAGGCAGGTCTTTTCGTCGGAATCATTGCCGAGCACAAATCCGATGTAGATTACAACGTGATGAAGCAGATTTCCGAATACCACCACCATCTTTTTACCGAACACAAGAAGGACATTCCCGTGGTCGCATTCATCGTCTATAACGGCAAAGACAAATGGGATCCTCTCTCAAAACCTCATTTTGCAAAGTATCCCAAATACTACCACGACATCGGCTACCCCTTCAAAATTGAATTTTTGGATATCGGCTATGGCATTGACGATGCGGAATTGAAGAATTTTTCGCCAGCGACTATTGTCGCTCTCACCTCATTGAAGTATATTTTTGATGAAGAGAAGTTCACCATATCTTTTCGCGAGGCCGCCGCTCTACTGCTCAAGTTGGACAGGTCGCCTGAAGGAAGAGATTTCATCAAGCAGTCACTTTCGTATTTCTTGTGGAGGTGGCCGCATAAGCACGAGGACATGAAAATGGACAGACCGGAAATCGTTGCACAAAGAGGTTACGAGACATTCGCGGAACATTACATGAACGCGGGCATAAAGAAAGGGAAAGCAGAAGGTGAAATAAATGGAGAAATAAAAGGTCAAAACAACACTTTCAAAGTCCTAAAAGACATGGGATTGCTTTCCGAGCAGCAAATTGCAGAAGCTAAAGCAAGGCTCAAAGCTCTGCAAGAGAAGAAATAGAATTTCATTTTTTTTGCAAATACAAAATCATTATTTTAAGGCAAAAACGACTCCCTTTACAAAGGAATCGTTTTTTGTTGGGGAGTTCTCCATGCACACAGATTGGACTATATCGCAACAGGATCACTATTCCTAAAGCAGAATCAATTTTCTTCTGCAATAATCTGCAATAAACGTTCCACCCAATAGCAAGCCCTCTCAACAATCACGTTTTCTTGCAATTCGCAGCATTCAAGGACAATACGTTCTTGGGGATTACGTGTTTTATTTAACTTTTCAGTCAACGAATCCATCAAAGATTCTAATAATTCTGTTTTCTTAAGCCATTCTCTGGTTGCAATCTCAATTCTGCATTTTCCATTCCTTGCATATATATCAATAAATGGATGACCGAAAGAAGTTTCCACATCTATATCAACAACAGATCTATCTTGCCATTCCCAATAATGACAAATACCATTTTTGGAGTTACATAATTTATTTAAAGAGTCTCTCAACACTTCTCTAAAACTTAAAAACGTATTGCGATTAACTTCATCAAATTCACGTTTCCTTGCAAGAAGTTTTTCGATGTCTGAAGAATTTTTCTCGTCACAGAAAAACTTGTATTCTTCGTCTGTAAAGTTACCCATAGGTTGACTCTCCATGTTATTCTGTTTATATTCCAAAGTTTTTATCCAATCCATTAAGCAAGCTAGGTAATCCTTGTCTGCGTTTTGCAAATAATCGCCTATATTCTTCTTAATATTTCGAATGAAATCATGGTAATAGATGTAAATCCAATCATCCTTAGTCTCTCTCTGTTTTTTCAATGAAAGAACTATAAGGAAACGGCGTTTTTCAGAAATGTTTTTAAATCTTTTTTCTACATAGCTTCTATATTCGCCAAAAGGATTGTAATCATCTGCGAATATTTTATTCTCTATGCAAACGACCCAAGAATCACTATAGGCTAATAGATCTATTCGTTTATCATTTTCTGTTCCGACTTCACGTTCTATACAAAGAGTTTTTGGGGTATCAAAAAGATCACTTTCTTCTTTACTCAGTTCTAATTCAAAATCACTCGGTTGCAAGCCTCTTTTTATAAGGTCAAGTTGCATTCGATTATTTGTTGCTTCCAATTTTTTTATAAAATTTTCATATGCCTGAATTGTAAATAAACGGAGTGTAGAATTTGGACCTCGCGTAACTACAAATTTTCCTATATCCTTATGCTTTTTAATGTACTCCGCGAACTCCAATCTAGTCTTATCAATCAACGTTTCCATTAATGATTTAATAAACAAGTTCTTTAATCCATGAGGATTATGGGGATTCAAATAGAATTGTAATATTCGGCTACTGATTTCTTCAAATCGATTGCCTGGATATTGGCAAATTTCCATAAATGTTGGTTTACGATTGTTCGGTTTAAACAGAGCAAATTGCTGCAAGATTTTTTCGTACCGATTGAAATCTTGAATTGTTTCCATCTTACCTCTTTTGCTTGTTTTTGTAATGCGTGATGAAATCGGATTTTTCTTGCAATGATAGAGTTTGCCAAACGCTTCCATAAAGAGACGCTCCCATCACCCAATTCAATCCGTTTAGAATATTATAGCAGGTTTCGCAATATACACCCGAAATATGTAGAACAGAGAATTCTCTCCGTTCTGCATTCGGGATATCTTTGCAACATTTATCGCATTGAGACATAAATATACTTCCTATTCAAGCGGCTCGTGTTTGCCACCAAAGGGACACGTGCAAAATACCATATCTCGTATTTCACTATACTGTTGACCACATTTCTTACAATGGTATGGTCCTGATTCATGTCCTATATAAGGCTCGTGCTTTCCACCATTGGAACACGTGCAAAATACCATATCTCGTATTTCACTATACTGTTGACCACATTTCCTACAATGGTATGGTCCTGATTCATGTCCTATATAAGGCTCGTGTTTTCCACCATTGGAACACGTGCAAAACACCATGTCTTGTATTTCACTAAATTCTTGTCCACATTTTTTACAATAATATTTCATAGTTCTATCTCCTTGTTGTAATGTAAATTCCTTATACGACAATAAATGTCGTTTAATTTTATACAGCAAAAATCATCAAAACAATCACTGCTATGATAAAAGCAATTGCAAAGGCCAAAATTGGTATAGAAATCAAAGCATATGTTTTGTGAATATACCCTTTAGCCTTACCGATATACCGGTCGGCTCCTTCAGTGACATTGGGCAACCAAGTTTGTTTTACTGTATTTTCTACAAAATTTAAAGGAGCATCAGCAACACCCTTAACCTTACTTAATTGGTCATTGACAACTTTATCAATTTCCTTATCCACCTTGGCAAAGAACACTGACGAAACTTTTAAAAGTCCATCAACTGCTAGCGAATAAACCTTCGACACAAATTTTCCAATTAGTGGAACCCTACTTTCTAAACACTTCTTCGCCGCAGGATTCACAACATCTAATAAAACACCGCTAACAATTTCATTTCCACCAGGCAATTTTATTTGATAGCCATCAACACCAGATTTAAAAGTATCGAATGTATCACAAACATCTTTTATCACCAAGCGTATAACATTGTTTGCATATTCCAATATCACTTGAAATGATTTATTCAAATCTCTAAAAAATGAATATGAGCCAAGAAATACACCAGATACAGCAATTAAGAAAAGTATGATAATCGCAGACAAAACAATTATATATGTTGGTTGCGTTGACAAAGAAATGAGAAAGATGTCAACAATTACACCAATAACAGCAAAAACCAACCCCCATTTTATAATTCTAACAGGAGCCCTTTGCGGCGAAGACATCACATCTGCAATGTTACTAGCAATTTCTGGATTGCTGTATTTTTTGAAATCTATTTTTATAGCCATAACAGCCTCCTTCGTGTAAAACTCTGGAGTCCGCTCCCGTCCTGATTTTTCACTGTGCTTTTTCGAAAAACAAAAAAAGAGCGCAGGTCGTTGCATTTATCTAGACGGGGCTCTCGACTGCCTCAACACGATAAACACAAACGACCCACGCCCCAAAAGGGCTGTTGCCCTTAGCCTACACGACCAAGGACCGACTCAAAAGTCGGCATAGCAAACTGAGCCACACCAAAAACGGCATGACTGCGTGAGCGTTCGCCTTATTCTCGTGTTGTGAAATTGTCGAGATTTCGTCTAGAGAACAAGAGCTAAACTCTCTATTTTCGTAAATAAAATTAACTTAAAAAATTGTCTTTAACACAAGAAATTTACAAAAGGACGTGTTTTTTCTATCAACATGCCGAAAAACACGCATTTTCAGCAATAAAGCCATTCTAAATTGGACTGTAAAAGAGACATATCTGCATAAAAAAATTTCACACGCAAAACAAGTATGGCGCACCGTTCGGCACGCCATACCCGCTTCTATTGTAGTCTGGGTTTTTCGAAGAAGTCCTAAAGCACCCACAAAGCAATGTGGTAAACGATAAACGCCAAACCAAGCGAAATTGCAAAGTAGTAACCCGCAATTGCAAGCATCCACTTAAAGGAATGCGTTTCACGATACGTTGTACCCATCGCAAGTACACAAGGGATATTGAACATGGATGCAAAAATAAATGCAAGAGCTTCCGGGATGGTCACCACGGCACGCATCATTTCGCCAAGATTTGCACCCGCCTCATTACGGGCAACAAGCGAGAACGCATCCGTTGTACTCGAGAAGACAACGCTCATCACGCCAAGCGACGCTTCCTTGCTAAAGATTCCGCCGATATACGAAATAAACAGTTGCCAGCGCATACCGAAAATCTGCGTAAACGGTTCAATCGCATTGC
>JAEEGJ010030018.1_pt1 | contig 10668 bp, 9 predicted proteins | sample 8958761 | NCBI WGS metagenome assembly JAEEGJ01 (sample SAMN16246546, study PRJNA631951) | gut metagenome | biome: gut microbiome; feature: rumen; material: RS-attached | host: Bos | place: Iran: Karaj | collected 2018-10
GCTGGCAGCTTTCGGTCGTCGTTTTGCTTATGTAGAGATTGAGGCGTAACGAAGCTATCAAGCTGTGTTCTAATATGTCTTTTCTTCTGGGTGCAAAGATAATCTAAATCTTCGACACTCACAAGCATTTTCTATTTTTTTTATGGACTCATCACTCTTAATTTCAATTATTCAGATTCTAAAATATATAATTCATTGTATCTTTCTTAATTACAAATTACCAATCTTCGCCTTATTCCTAATACCCATTAAGTTCTCTTGCTTATTTAATATTGTATAAGACTGAGCACTTAATTTTGCCTTATTTTTATTATCAATAATTTCTTTCATGTCTTTGTCAATTTTGTTCTTAAGTTCTTTATCAACAGGTATTGGTATTTTGACTTCCATCAATCTACTTCCCATCGTTGATATTGTACCCTGGCGGAAAGACTTGGATTCTATCTGTTTCTGAACGATCTCTAAACCAAGAACTGCTAACAACAGATAAGGTGACAAAGCTTCTTTATCGATTATTTTAATACGACGGAAGTGACTTTGAAATACGATTTTCAAATCCGATTCTGTTATCATAGCAGCCCTACCCATTAGATAAGTTCCGTCATTAACAACTAGAATATCTTCAACTTCTAATTTTTGTTTTGACTTGTATTTATTATAAATGTCTTCTGATATACAATGTGTACAATCAGAAGTAACCTCCCAGTTTGATATTTCTGATGTGCGAACAAATGGAATATCTCCAGTACCATAGTACTCACTACCAACTTCATGGCCCCTTGTTACTGTTAGAATCTTCTCATTCTGAAGTTCTTGTAACGTCTTTAGTTCAAATTCTCCAGAATTAATGTAACCATTTAACTCGGTCTGTAGATCAGGATTATAATATTTGGGGAGAAGTATATTATCTTTTAAATCACTTATATTCATATACCAACCCAAATGTGATGGGGTATCAATAAGACCTTTCTCTAATTTATCTAAATATTCTGGAATCTCAGAGATTTCATCACTCAGAATTTCACGACCTCTTTTATCGTGACCACAAGTTCTCGCATAACTCATAAAGAACTTATAATCTTTTCTAGGTGTTGAAGTCTTTTTTAAGAATATTAAATGAGTTTTCGTAGGGGTATATGGCAAAAAAGAACTCATAGGTAAATCAATAAGACCTATCAACTCTGTTTTGCTTAACATTTCTTGAACTATATATCCATCTGTTGGATTACAAAGCACGCCATCTGGTACAACTAGAGCAAGTTTACCACCCTCTTCTACCAAATCTATACATCTGTCAACAAACAATATTTGTGGTGCTTCGCTATCTTTTACCTTCCTCGTATTTATCCATGATTTCGTTTTTTTATCAAATTTCCATTTATGACCTAATGGATATTGTGATAATTTCTTTTCCCCTTTAACAGGTATTTTAGCACCAAAAGGGGGGTTAGCTAATAATATATTAAATCCACCCAATTGAACCCTAGTCCTAGTTTTGGGATCCCAGTCTTTAGGTTCATTTAAGCTATCTTCGCAGAATATACCACTTTTACCATCACCCATTAATATCATATAGGCTTTCACTACCTTACTCAAGAAAGTGTCTTTTTCTATTCCACAGAAATTGATGTTGGCTTTTGCGATTTTTTCTTCTTTTATCATATCCTCAGGCCATTTCATTTCTTTACCCATCTTCTCAACTTTTGCATGGAGATATTTTAAGCCTTCTATTAAAAAACCACCTGATCCACATGCTGGGTCAATAATTTTGTCATCGCAGCCAGGGTCTAATATACGAATTGCTGTACGAACAATATTCTTTGGGGTAAAATATTGTCCTTGTCCTCCTTTCAACGCTCGGTGGATGAACACTTCAAATGCATCACCTATAACATCCCGTTGAGCTGTCATCAATGAATATGGCTGTAATTCTCCAACTATATAAGCTAAGGATTTGTCATCTAAATTAATATTATCACTTTCATCTAAAACATCTTTATATGTTCGTTTTGCTTCATTAAAACGTTCTATTATTCTTTTCTTGACCTCTTTGGGATCTTCATCTACACCAGCTCTAAATGATAATACATCATTATATTTTGTGTACTTTTCGTCGTATAACTTACATAAAATTATATTTATAATCTGCCTTGCGTACTCCTCATCACGAGTAGTACCGACAGCATTTCCTGCTAAATAATTTCTAATCGAGATGAATTTTTGCTTTAAATTATGTGTTTCTATTAAATCTTCCTTTTTATATTTACCGATATCTTCGAGTCTTTGTCCTAATACTGGTATATTAGGCAAATGCTCATCAAAGAATATACGACCATTTTTTATTACTTTTCTAATATATTGAGTATTCTCTCCGTTAAACCATACTCCTAGTTCTGCTTCTGAAAATTTAAGATACAATTTGAGTTGTTCTATTCCATCTTCCCTTGTGGGTTTTTTACATTCAACTACGATATATTCATCTCCTCGTTTTTTTTCTTCAGTTTTAAAAACTACTATATCGACAGGATATTTATATTCTGTATCAGATGGTGATGCTTTTACTCTGAATTGAGGTCTTGTTTGGATTTGATCCTTCTTGTACATGTAATCTGTGACAAGCATCTTCGAATATACTTGAACAGCATTAATTTCTTCTGGCGTCGCTTTAACGATCTCGCCAGAAATATAATCAACTAAAAAACCATCAGGTATATTATTTTCACTTAATAAATTATTGTTTATAATATTTTTACCCATATCAAATAATTATTTACAATTTTTTAATTATTGGTTTAAAGAAAGTAATAAATCTTTCTGTATATTCCCTATACCAGCAAAAGATTTCTTCTCTTATATCAGGATTGTTGAGGTCAAATTCTTTATATAAGTCTATTGTTGATGCTTTCTTCCCATCAAGTCTACGCCATGTTAACGAAGCCCCAATCTTTTCATCGGCATCTTCTTTATGCTTAACAAGTGCATCAAAAATCTTCTTTTCAGCATCATCCCATATATATAGTTGAATTGTCACCTTTTGTTCTTTGGTATTAACAAGTAATGAAATATGCATGCTACCTTTTCCAACAGCGATATTCATCCAATGATCATATGAAGGGTTGGGGGTTTTAAACAACTTAGAAGGATGATTGTTCATAAACTCAACGAAATCACTCCAGTATTCATATTTAAATACTTGGCCTTCTGATTTCCCATCACTTGAAGACTGCGAACTTCTAACATCTTTACTCCAACCATTTGGTTTAGCAATTACATTGAACATAGGTGCTGCTGCGCTATCACCTATCTTAATCAATTCTATTTCTACACCAAAAAAGTTAAACTCCTTATCTGTGATTCTATTAAGCCAGTCAATAGCTGCACGATGCTCTTCAGTAAAATGTTCTGCTATCCAAATAATTGTGACAGCATCAAGGCCTGCTGCATATGTCAATATCTGGCCAAGATGATTATGGTCTGTTTTTTCAAGTTGGTTTTCTATTAAAACATATTTATCCGTACCTGGATCCACACAAAGAATATCTGCTCTAAATGGGCCGACATGCTCTTCCTGAGCTTTTACTTCCAGCTCATTCATACCAAGAGCATCTGCTAAAAGAGCTATATTATCTTCTGAAGCCAACCATGGAGTAAAATCGCTAGCTTCATTTTGCCAACATTCTCGAAGATCAACCTTTGTTATTTTTGATAATTTAATTGATGTTCCCATATCTTTAAATATTCTATATTTTCCTCCCTTTATCCATCCAAGCCTTTAGCAGATAGCCTACCAGCATGCCTGCGGCGAAGATGGCTGTGATGACAGCTATATCGTATATCGTCTGTGTCATAACTTAACGTACTTTCTTGATTCAGGAATATATTTCACCGGCATCTCTATTTCGAGGTTCATGGGCTTGATCTTCTGGCGGATGATGTCAAGCCTCGATGAAGTCATCCCCTCGATTTTCAGCAGAGCCGACTTGGGGATGGTTACCAGATCATAGACCGTCTCAATGCCTCCCGCTTCAAGACATTCAGCTATATGGGAATTGAGGCGCAGAGCGTCGATGCCACAATCGAGCAAGGCCGATATATAGTCTGATACGTATCTTTGAGGGTTGGCCTGTGAGGGCTGTGATGCGTGTGGTCTGGGATCAATGATAGGTGCTGATTCCTTTTTCAGGGATTGGAGATCAATGTTTTTAAAGCGCAACCTTGTCATTCGTTCAAGTGCCTCGCTCTTCTCATCAAGCTTTTTCTGTGTCTCTTTCAGTTCTTTAGCCAGAAGCCTTGATCTTTCTCTTGCCTTCTGTAAGACCTTGTTATCTTGAAGTAGTTCCTTCTTGTTCTTCTCAGCGAGCCTATCGAGCAGCTTGACGATATATTTATCCTGACTCTGAACAATCTTCTTCAGTTCAGAGAGCTCTTTTCGTGCATCTTTGTATTTCTGCTTATAATCGACTGTCTGGCTCATAGTTTCTATTTTCAGCCTACAAAGATAAGGCAAAAGGATGAAAACGCCAAATAAATAAAGATTTATTAGGATAATAAAATAAGGTGGGATAAATTATTTGTTATTTTTTCCTTTAAAAAATTTCCCATCTAAGGAAAAACTACTATCTTTGCAGTCGAAAGTGAAATAGATCATTAATCAACAAATAGACATAACTTATGACATCCAAGAAACTGTATGAGAAGCCTGCGATGCAGGTGTATGAGTTTAAGCAGAGACCGCAGATTCTTGTGGGCAGTGGAGAAGGTGGAGCAACTCCTTATGATCCACAAACCCCAGAAACATGGTAATTAACCCATTAAAACGATAAAGCAATGAAGAAGACATTTAGATATCTGAGCATGGCTGCCCTCTTAGTAGTGGCTACCATCATGACTGGCTGTTCAAGCGATGATGATATCGACAACCAGCAGCAAACCGAGATCAACAATAATGTAGTGACTCTGACTGCGACCATCAGTTTCGATAGCAATGCAGGGACTCGTGCCGTCACTCCCTCTACTGGAGCGAAGACCTTCGAAAGCACCAACCAGATTGCTGTTATCTATAAGGATGGAGACAGTAAGACTCAGAAGGCAGTGAGCACCACTTTCACACCCTCAGCCGATGGTACGAAAGCCACTTTCACGGTAACGCTTAACAATCCTGCTAATAATAGTGCCATCCGCTACATCTATCCTGCTACGATGGCAAAAGATGTAGCCACAGATGCAACGATAACCAGCGATGACGCTACCATCGATTATACAGGGCTTTTAAACAGCCAGAATGGCGACTTGACAACCCTTGGTACAAATTACGACCTCGCTGTATATGATGGCAGTCTGAATGGAACCGATCTTCCCTCGTCATCTACTCTGACGAACCCGCTGGCTATATGCGGGTTTACGTTGACTGATGGCGGTTCAGACATTACCAACACCGTTAATAGCCTGACTGTCAGCGACGGAACCAATAGCTATGCAATAACCCCATCAGCACTTTCTACCATCTATGTGGCGATGAAGCCGACCAGTGGCAATATCGCCTTTGCTGCCTCTACAACAGCTACGAAAACTTATTTCAAGACTGCTACAGGAAAGACACTTGATGCCAGCAAATTGTATCCTATCAGCGTGTCGATGGTAGAATTAGCATTAGGTAATGTGTTCTGTAGTGATGGTAGTGTTTTTGAATCGAAGTTGGATGCCACATCAGCTGGCAAGACTCCTGTGGCTACAATTTGCTATCTGGGCAAATATGCAGAAACTAGCCCCACAAACACCGCTTACAAGCATGGTCTGGCTCTGGCGTTGAAAGATGCCAATACTGATGCTAGATGGAGTATTAATAAGAGCGAATTTTGCCTGCCTGCTCATTATGTTGATGAGTTTGATGCGAAGAATGACATGGCTGGCATTGCCAATACCGATGTGCTTTTAGGCCATACAGAACATGAACATTCAGCTGCCTCTTCGGCCAGAAACTACAAGTATGATGCTTCTGTTGCTGCAGGTACTCATCCTACAGGTACAAGCGCATGGTTCCTGCCGAGTGTTGGTCAGATGGATATGATGATCGATGCTGCGGGCACTCCTGCAAATTTAAAGAGTGCAGCGCAATTGTCGCTGGCCAAATATTGGTTTTCTACGGAAAGCAGTGACGAAACAGCTTGGTTATACGGTTTTGGAATCACGAGCACAGGTTGGAACAAAAAGGGAAAGGACGAATACCACTATGCTCGTGCCTGCCTCGCTTTTTAGGCGCAGATAGAACGAGAATTTGATAGAAAAACGAGGCGCTCATCACTGAGGGCCTCGCTGCGTCTAAAACTATTAAAACTTATTTATGATCACTACTGTCCCGTTAAAGTGGACTAATCGCTCTTTGAAATAATTGAAATTCAGTCTATTAGGTAGTTTTTTGAAATGAAACGGACTTGATTTTGTAACTTTGCAGCCAAATACAATTGACTGCTATGTTCCAGGACAAATACGTTTTTGCTCAACTTACCGCTTTTCTGAACAGGACTCAGTTTAACAACTACGTTCGCAAGTATGATGGCAATCGCTATGTGAAGCACTTCACCTGCTGGAACCAGCTGCTTGCAATGATGTTCGGCCAACTGAGTAATCGTGAGAGTCTTCGTGATCTGATTGTTGCATTTGAAGCACATCGAGCCAAGCAATACCACCTTGGATTAGGTCGTGAACCTATCGCCAAAACGACTCTTGCGTCAGCTAATCAGAATCGTGACTACAGGATCTTCGAGGACTTTGCCTTCTATATGATGAAGGAAGCCTGCGAGAAGCGAGAGACCAGCATCTTGGATATCCCAGGAAAGAAATATGCCTTTGATTCAACTACAATCCCGTTGTGTCTAGCAACATTCCCATGGGCGAAATTTCGAAGAAAGAAGGGAGGTGTCAAAGCCCATGTCTTATATGACATTGAGGCTCAGGTTCCGGCTTTCTATACTGTGACCACAGCATCTAAGCATGATTCAACGGCAATGCCTTCAATTTCCTGTGAACCAAACGCTTACTACATATTCGACAGGGCTTACGACTCATTTAAGGAACTCTATAGGATACACCTTACGGAGTCTTTCTTTGTTGTCAGAGCCAAGACGAACTTGAAGTATAAGATAGTCAAATGGAAGCGAAGAATGCCAAAGAACGTACTGACTGATGCGGAAGTGAAACTGACTGGTTATCTCTCCGAAAAGAAGTACCCTGAGTCATTCAGACTCATTCGCTACTATGACGAGGAAGATGACCGTGAGTTCACTTTCCTGACTAATGCCAAGCAGCTTTCCGCATTGGATGTCGCAAACCTCTATAAGAAAAGATGGCTGGTAGAACTATTTTTCAAATGGCTCAAACAGCATCTAAAAATAAAGAGGTTTTGGGGTACGACGGAGAATGCTGTCCGCATACAAATCAGTGTGGCCATTATCACATACTGTCTCGTGGCTATCGTCCAGCATGATATGAGATTGGAACGCTCGACCTATGAGGTCTTGCAGATTCTTAGCATCTCATTGACAGACAAAACTCACCTTCGAGATCTGTTCGATAAGACTAATTTCAACGATGTCAAAGATCAATTTGGTCCCCTTATTCCGGGGTTATTTGATTAATATTTAAACTCGTCCCATTTTAACGGGACACTTCTAAAAAGTTTTCAGAAATCACGTCATAAAATCGATAAATCAACAAAATTTAGCTATCTTTGCAGCAAGATTATGGCTTGGAAACTGAAATATCGCTGTACTTCATGTGGTTATGAAGCTGAGGTTTACGAGGGACAAGGCCTCTTCCGCCAGCAGATCTCACCCATGAGTTGTCCTGACTGCAAGACGATTCAGAACATCGTCGTAGGTGGGATCATCGGCGATGTCGCCCCCTCCTTCCGCAGCGAGGCAGGGCGTCTGTGCCTCAACTGTGGCAGCGCCAATATCCGCCCCTGGGACAAACATACCTGCCCCAAATGCCAAGGCGACATGCAACCCACGGATGACAAGGAGTTCTGGACGTAATTTTCTTATAAACAAGGTTATACTGGCAATGTCAGGACAAAGCGTGAGCCGCCGATATAGGCAGTGTCGAGCACGATATCACCACCAAGGCGACGCGCCAACGAACGGGCGACGGTGAGACCGATGCCGGTACCCTCATAGAACTCATCCAGTTGTACAAATTCATCAAAGATACGCTCTGCCTCCTTGTGCGGGATACCGATGCCTGTGTCTTCTACAGAGAAGAACAAACGGTCAGATGAAACAGATATGCGTAAGACGACTCTCTGCTGATGATCAGTCAGTTTCTCGTGCTGGCGCGTCTCTGCAGGTGCCGTGAATTTACGCGCATTGTCAAGCATCAGCGATAACGCACGGACAGCGGCCTGGAGATTGGTCTGGATAGTAACCTGCTCAACTTCTGGCGATGCGATCATACTGAACATGAGATGACCGGCTTCGCCAACACCTGAGGCACTGACGGCCTCTGAGGCAATCTGCAGAGCTGAGACTGTATCGTTACATTCGATGTCGGCGTTGCTCTTGGCTTCTGAGAGTTCGATCATCTTATTGACCAGATTAGTGATGCGGTCGCTATTTTCCACCATCTTCTTGCTGATATCCTGCAGTTCCTCATCACCCAGTTTGATTTCTGGATCAGCCAGAACTTGCGTAAAACCTGTAAGGATATTGAGTGGCGTACGCACCTCATGGGAGATCTGCTGGATGAACTGGGTCTTCATCCTCGACGATTCCTCCGCACGCTCGTTGGCCAAGACAAGTTTTCTGTTCGTGGCATCCAGTTTATTATAGGCCTTGCGCCGAAAGATGATATAGACCGTAAAGAAGATGATGATGAGCAACAGGACGGTAACAGTACTGATGAGACGCTGTTGCGACAGCTCTGCCTTCTGCTCTGCGATCTGGCGTTCTTTACCCTCCGTATCATAGACAGTAGCGAGCAACGCGGCATCACTACGCTTTTGTTGGGCCAGTGCCGAGTCGTAGGCTTCCGCTATCTGAGTCGCCACACTCAGTGCCGTATCCTTACGGCCTGCGAGCAGATTGGCACGGTATTTGGGGAACAGATAGCGACCGATATTTTCAAGATCCACCTCAAAGGCACTCGCATCCATATAGCGCTGCAACAGCTCGTAGTGATCAGCTGCCTCATTGTAACGGTTGGTCTGCATCAGGTATTCCGTACTGTTGATGATGTGTCCCAACCGCTTCGACGTGCGTGTAGAGAGATAATCCCTATAGGCTTCATCTGCTGCATACAAGGCACCACGCTTATGCGCCAGGAGCATCTTACAATAGCTGAGGTCAGCCTTCATTTCGTCAATATAGATAGTGTCACGATCAGAACGGTTGCTGGCAATGGTAAACAGGGAGTCCTGCCTCTCCACCCATGGAACAGCCTTATCATAGTATCCTGACTGAATATAAGCCATAGCCACCGATTTCATGGTATGCTCACTCTCACGGAAGTCGAGAGGGGCGTGGTGGATTTTCAGCATCTGATGGATATCGTCGAGTGCACGCTGGAAGCTACGTTCTGCCTTATCAGTCTGTCCGAGATACAGCTGGCACTCACCAATCATCTCTGCTATATCATGAAGACGGGTGAAATCGTCCTGACCAGCCTCTCTAAGTTTCTGATCGAAGGCGTTGGCCTCACGAAGTGCCTCATCATAGCGTTTCATGTGGCAGAGCAGACGGAGATAGTCCTTACAGGTATAGTTAAAACACTCCAGATCACCCTGATCATCCAGATCGCTGGCTTTGATATCGGCCAACTGATAATAGAGACTCAGCGACTTACCATACGACCCACGGACGTTATAGGTGATGGTACGATAGAAAATGCTTCTGACCTTTGACAGTTCCCCTAACCGTTCCACACTGTCGATGACGGCAAGCGTACGAGGCACATCGCGCGTGTCGAATGCAGCAAAAATGACAGAATCAACATGCGTGCGCTGGTTCTCATCAGTGATACCCCTATGCTGACGCTCTGGTTTGCAACTGAACAACACCAGGATCGCCAGGAGGCAGAGGGTATATAGTCTGAATACTTTTTGCATGGCTGGATAAAGCTTATATGATATCGGATGCAAAGGTAACCATAAAAATCGAAAGTCCCAAACAACAGAATAAAGATTTCTCCAAAAATTTTTGGAACTTCCCAGAATAAGTGTTACCTTTGCACTCGTAACAAACATTTATTATTAACGTATAAACCCCATTAATCACTAACCGTTATGAAAAAGATTATTTGTATGCTGACCGTGCTGCTGTGCAGCGTGATGAATCTGAGTGCCCAGAATTATAACTTGGAAGGTCGTTGGGTAACCGATCTGTCGGATGAAAATGAAACAACGTCGCTCATCTTTCTGTTCGAAGGCAACGAACTGACACAGGCCGTGTATGGCGAGTCGAATGTCGAAGGGGTCGGCCTTGTAGGCGTGATTGTTGCCACACCCCCTGCCCCGTTCAAGCTAGAAGGCAACAAACTCACCGTGACCTATGATGCCAGCCAAGCTGAATACCAGGTGATGAAGACCGAATATACCGACAAGGTCAAAGAGCTCATCAAACAGGCTCCCAGCATGGAAAATACCATGAAGGAAATTCTGGACAATGCCTTTAATTC
>JAEEGJ010030022.1_pt1 | contig 10668 bp, 9 predicted proteins | sample 8958761 | NCBI WGS metagenome assembly JAEEGJ01 (sample SAMN16246546, study PRJNA631951) | gut metagenome | biome: gut microbiome; feature: rumen; material: RS-attached | host: Bos | place: Iran: Karaj | collected 2018-10
CTAATATCTCCAATTGTATATTTAGCCATTTCTATATAATAATCACAGAAATAATTCCAAGTAAATTCATAAATAGAAGATCCAGCATTATTAAATTCATACTTATCCATAAATTTAATAGTTTCATGTAATGTCTTTTCAAATTTAGATAAAATCCACTTATCTTCTGGTTTTAAATTAGTAAGATTTATTTCTTTTAGATCTTCAATATTGCTTAAAACAAATCTAGCGGCATTCCATATTTTGTTGATATAGTTCCATGAAGCTTTAATTTTTTCTTCATCAAAACGCATATCAGTCCCGGGAGCAACATCAGTAGCTAGATAATATCTTAGGGAATCGGCACCATATAATTTTACCATATCAAATGGATCGATACCATTACCTAAACTCTTAGAAAATTTTCTTCCTTCTTTATCTCTAATTAAGCCATGGATTAAACAATCTTCGAATGGTCTTTTACCTAATAGTTTTTCGCCTTGGAAAGTCATTCTATTAACCCAGAATGGGATAATATCATAACCTGTTACTAGGCACTGATTTGGATAATACTTTTCAAGTAATTTGGTACTACTTGGCCAACCTAATGTGGCAAATGGCCATAAAGCACTAGAAAACCAAGTATCTAATACATCATTATCTTGTACCCATCCTTCTTCTTTTGGTGCTTCCATACCTACGTATATTTCATCACCTTTATACCAGGCAGGAATTCTATGTCCCCACCAAAGTTGACGTGATATACACCAGTCATAAGTTATTTCCATCCAGTGATTCATTATTTTTTCATATCTAGATGGATAGAAATTAACTTTTTCATCTTTTTTCTTTTGTGTTTCTAACACTTTATCAGCTAATGGTCTCATTTTAACAAACCATTGTTTTTTCAACATTGGCTCAACCATAACACCGGTTCTTTCACTGTGTCCCACTTCGTGAACTAATGGTTCAATACCTAAAAGTAAGTCTTGTTCTTTTAAATCTTTTAATACTGCCTCGCGGCACTCTTCTCTTGTCATACCATTATATTTACCGGTTAATTCATTCATTGTAGCATCGTCATTCATGATAATAACACGTTCTAGATTATGTCTATTACCTACTTCAAAGTCATTAGGATCATGAGCAGGAGTTATTTTTACAACACCGGTTCCTTTTTCCATATCTGCATGCTCATCAGTAATAATAGGTATTGGTTTATTAACTAATGGTAATATAGCATTTTTACCAACATATTTTTGATATCTTTCATCATTTGCATTAACTGCTACGGCAGTATCACCAAATAGTGTTTCTGGTCTAGTTGTAGCTACATCTAGATATTCATCACTACCTTCAATTTTATATTTCAAGTGGTAAAAAGCACTTTTTTCTTCAGCATATATTACTTCTTCATTAGATAAAGCTGTCTTAGCTACAGGATCCCAGTTAATAATCTTTTCTCCACGATATATTAATCCTTCATTATAGTAATCAACAAATACTTTTTTAACGGCTTCAGATAAACCTTCATCTAGGGTAAATCTTTCTTTAGAGTAATCTAGAGCTACGCCAAGTTTTGCCCATTGCTTTCTGATAATATCGCCATGTTCATGAGTCCAATCCCAACAAGCCTCTAAAAACTTTTCTCTTCCATATTCATATTTATTGATACCCTCTTCTTTTAATCTTTTTACTACTTTAGCTTCCGTAGCAATAGCAGCATGATCCATACCTGGTAACCACAAGGTATCGAATCCCTGCATTTTTTTATAACGAATTATAATATCTTGAAGAGCAACATCCCAGGCGTGTCCTAAGTGTAATACACCGGTAACATTTGGTGGAGGAAGAACAATACAATAAGGTTTTTTACCACTATTTTCATCACACTTGAAATAGTCTTTTTCTAACCAAAAATCATATTTGTTTTCTTCAACTTGTTCATGATTATATTTTTTGTCTAACATCTTTGCACCTCTCTTTTAGATATTTAATAATTTCTTCATAGTATTCTTTAAATATCTTCTTATTTTTCATACCTTCATACATTTTATCAATATATTTTTCTTCATATATTCTACGGATACTGTAATCATAATTTAAATCAAATATTAATGAAAATTTAGCAAGAGCACGATCATTTTTAGTTTTTATTATTTTTCTATCTATTGGTTTATGTTCAAAAAACTGTTTTCTTACTTCATCTGTTATTTTTGAATCATCATTAGTAACTTCTAATAGTCTCCATGTAGAGAAGGCATATAAAATATCTATTTTATCAGCATCTCTTATTATTTTTGCATGAAGTAATTCTCGATCATTTAAACCGCTTTCAATAATATATTTATTGTGATTTCTAATAGCTTTTTTAACTATTTCATAGTCTTCTTTAGCAAGCTCATAATTATTTATTTCTCCTTCATCAAACAATATTTTGGCTCCTTCATCACCATGGTCAAAAGAATCTTCATCATCAAATGTTTTATACTCTGTCCATTGTTTGAATCTAGCTATATCATGTAAAAGTGCAATTAAGGATGCTAAATCTCTTTCAACGGTATCTAAGTTGATACTCCGACAAACTTCTTCAGATTGATGGACTACTCTATATGAATGATTATATTTATAACCAATCATTTTTTCATCCATATCATATTTCATTACATACTTATCAAATTCATCATAATTTTTATCCATTTTATTCCTCCAAAATAAAAAGTCTATCGTGAAAGGACGAATATCGCGGTACCACCTTTCTTATAGACTTTAGCTATCACTCGATACTTTAACGCAGTAAACGTTATATCTTACTAATTTCAGATATAAAGCTCAAAAGCTACCTTCAAATACTTCAAATATTAGTTTACAACAACCACTAACTCTCTATAATTATCTGTATTCTACTCCTCTTCTTCATTGCTTTTTCATGTATTATATCATAATACTTATTATTTGCAAGTTAATTTAATTGTTTATTTAAATAACTTTTTAAGACAGTTTCTATTTGTTTAAAGAATTTTTCTAATTTATGATCTTCAAATACTAATGAATTCACTATCTTAGTAATATAATCATTTTCTTTAACAATTTCATAACTAATTTTATAATTCATATTAAATAGATTAGATAAAATTATTAAAACATTATCAGCATTATTATCAGACAATTTAGTATCGACATGTTTAAATGTTTTAAAATCATCATAAACTAAACTACTTGGATATGTGTTAATACGATTATCAATATATGGATAATTAATTAACATACGAAGTTCTTCAAGTCTATAGACATCTTTCATAATATTACAGATACATACTGTTTTATCATCAATCTTTTTAGGTAATCCTTCTTTATTGTGACAGAAAATTCCTAGTTTAATAATATTATCATATTTAGTTTCTTCAGTTATTTTACGAATTAATCCTTCATCAAATAATATTTCAATTGATTTCATGGACATATCTTCTTCCATGGCATCTAAATAATTATGAGTTTTAGTCTCAAAATTACCAATGTCATGAAATAGAGCTATAAGTTCAATAATAACTATTTCTTCTTCATTAAAAATGCCTAGTTCAGTAGCTATAACTTTTGCTAAATCCATAGATTTTAATGAATGGAAATATTTAGCTTTAGCCCAGGCTGTAGTCATATCTATCTTTTTAATATATTCTTCAAAATATTTTAATAATCTACTACTTTTCATAAATACCTCTCTCTAGTAAAATCTTTGCTTGTTATCATTATAAGTATATAACAAAAATGAATAATTTTCAATTATATATGTATAATAATTCTAGAATATGGAGATTATTGGTAATAATTTTACCAAAGTTGGTAATATTCTTACAGAGGACATAATATTAATCGTTATTTTATTATAATTAATTTAGGTGATGGCATTATGGATTTAGGAACTAAAATTAGGAATATTAGATATAACCATAATATGAGTCAAGAGGAAATGTCTAAGGTTTTAGAAATAAATAGAAATTATTTATCTAGAATAGAAACTAACAAATCTTTACCTACATCTGAAGTATTAACTAAACTATCAGATAGATTTAATGTTAATATCAATTCATTACTTGGATTAAATTTAGATGGTTCTGATGGTGAAAAGACTAAGGTTAGAAAGATTAAGAAGATAAATCAATATTGTTCTTATCTATCAAATTCGGAATTAGACTTTGTCGTCAATATTTTAGCAGTCATGTCTAATAATACAAAAATATAAACAGTTAGTATACTGTTTTTTTTGTTTTTTGATATAATATATATGTAGGTGATTATATGTTTAGTGTCAAAGATATTGTTTCAATATGCAAAGGAACACTTATATGTGGTGATACAGATATTGAAATTAATAATTTTAGTATAGATACAAGAAAGATTAATCCAGGAGATGTATTTGTTGGAATAAATAGTGGAAACAAATATTATCTAGATGCTTTTAATAACGGAGCAATGGTTGCTATTCTTGATAATGAAGAAGAAATAAAAGAAAAGATGGGGACAATAATACTTGTAGATGATAGTACTAAAGCTTTGCAAGAATTAGCAAAATATAAAAGAAGTATGTATGATATACCAGTAATTGGAATTACGGGTAGTGTCGGTAAGACATCAGTTAAAGATATGGTTACAAAAGTAGTTGGTAGCAGTTATAATGTCCTTGCTACTTTGGGTAATATGAATAATGAAATTGGTCTTCCACTAACTATTCTTGGCCTTAAAGATCATAATGCAATGGTCTTAGAGATGGGAATGGATCATATGGGTGAGATGCATATGTTAACAAGTATTGCCAAACCGACAATAGCTCTTATTACAAATATCGGGACAGCTCATATTGGTAAACTGGGTAGTAGAGAGAATATTTTAAAAGCAAAGATGGAAATAACCGATAGTATGAATAATGGTCCGTTAATTATCAATAATGATAATGATATGTTAAGAACGGTTAAATACGATAATTTAATTACCGTAGGTATCGATAATGATAGTGATTATATGGCACATGATATTCACGATAATATATTCTCTTCAAATTTCTATATCAATGATAATTATATATCTATTCCTGTCGGTACAAAGGCATTTATTTATAACTCTTTGTTTGCATACGCTGTAGGTAAGAAATTAGGTATATCTGATGATAAGATAATTAATGCCCTTGAAGATTTTAAATTGACTCCGCATAGATTAGAACTTGTTAAGAATAAAAATTATACGATTATTGATGATACATATAATGCAAGTTTAGATTCAGTTAATAATTCCCTATCTTTACTTAGTAAAGTAAAAGAAAGAAAGATGTTTATTTTTGCAGATATTTTAGAATTAGGTGACTATGCTAAAGAAATACATAAAGAAGTTGGTAAAAGTGTCATCAATAATAAAATTGATGTATTAATTACGGTTGGAGAGAATTCATTAGAAACACATAATGTTGTGTATGATGCCGGCATTAAGGCATATCACTATAAAGATAATCGCGAATTATTAAAAGAAATTGATGATATAACTGATCATGGTGATATGATTCTAGTTAAAGGATCTAATGGAATGCACCTAGACGAAGTTGTAGAACATTTAAAAAATGTATAATAAAACGCTCTAATTTTTAGAGCGTTTCTTTTCTTTTAATAAATCTTCATAATATTTTTGACTATCAAGGATTATCTCCCTCAAGACTTCTTCTTTTGTATTTGGATCTTCAAATAATTTTATATACTTTTTAATGTCACTAATTCTACTATTTAATTTAGATTTGGCCGGTCTATAATCAGTTGTTTCGTTACTAAATTTAGTAACATCTATTTCACCAAGAATTAGAATAACGTGTTTATCTTTTGGTAATTTTAATTTTTTTCTATTTTCATCGCATACATTAATATCAAAAGCTAATACTCTAGCGTTTGTTTTTCCGTCATCTTTTAACCTAAAATAATCATACTCTGTGCCACTATAATCACTAATTATTGTAATTTTATCGCCTTTTTTACCGTTTGCTTTGGTTTCCGTAATATTTCTTTTATATCCGCCTTTAACTTGAAGCGATATTCTCCACTCATCATCTGTTTTTCCTATTGCTGTTTTAAGAACGATTAAAGTATCATTATGTGATTTAATGTTAGGATTGTTTTTTAGATCTTCTTCAAGATATTCTTCACCAGTTTCATTGTTTTTTAGAAATATCAAAACACTGTCATTATAATTAGGAGTAAATTCTTTTTCTTTGTGTTCTTCAAAATATTGTTTTGCCTTTTCAATCAATTCCGACATTTTTTTAAAATCAACGCCAAACTCGCTAAGGAGTTCATCAGTAAGCAAAGCATACGAAACATCTCTTACATCAAGGTATGTTTTAATATCATCTAGGTATTTTTGAGTTAATGAAATAAGTCCATATAATTCTAAATCAACTCGATTTTTATTTATTTTTTCATTAGCCTTTAATAAGAGAATAGACAACTCATTTTTATACTTTTCTGCTTTCTTTCTCTGATCCTGTATTCTACCTTCGATAAGCATTTTTGTAATAACATCTTCTTCGGATTCATTTAAAACTTTTGTGAAACTTGTCTCTCCGATAGAGTTTAACAAATTTTTATATATTGTTAACTTTGATTCTTCTTCTTTTAGTTTCTTGTCTACTTTTCTTCTGGCAGAAATCAAACTTTTTTTAACACTTTTCTTTAATTTTTCGTCATTTGATTCATATAGTTTTTTAAATGATTCAATAATATTCTTGGCTTTATCGCTACCTATAGCATCTGTTAAAATTTTTTCTAGTGATTCAATATCGCTTTCGAAAAGAAATCCTTCATCAACACATTTAGCAAAATAATTTAGAAGAACTTTAAGTATTTTTTGTTTACTTCTAACCTCATTTACTTTTTCTATATCTTCATATAAGACCTTTTTGGCTTCCTGATATCCATTCATATTATCACCATCTCTATTTTAATCTTATCAAATAAGTCTTTTTTGTCAACAATATATGAGTCTATTTACATAAATATATATTTTTGTAGTCAATGAAAAAAAGATTAACCAAAGTTAATCTTTTATAATCAAACTGGGACCAACTAGGTCACGTTTGAAAATAATATTTGGGTTAATTTCTAATATAAGTATACTACCAAAACATGAATAATGGAACTACTTTTTATTAATTTACTTATTGTTAATTCCGTATATTTTATGCATTTACGCATATATTATATTTGACAAGTAATACATTTTATGGTATTATTATGTTGCAAGCAATTATTGCTTTGGGGTACGTTGTATAGCGTACGGTAAAACAACGGCGTATGCCGTTTTTTACTTTGGAAATAATTCTATATTTGGAAATATTTTTATACCTTTATTGATATAATCAGGAAATCCGGCTATTTTAGATTCTAAAACTTTAAACGCGGGATTTTCTTTTTTATACTTTATAAATTGGTGAATTGGATAACTAAATAAATCAGCTATTTCTATTCCCATAAATGTTGAACTATACTCTTCATTCCATTTTGGATTAAAGAATACGCCTATTATTTTAGATTTTAATTCATTGGTTGTGATATTGCTTCTTCCTTTATTATAAATAACATCATAGATATGTTTTAATAATTGTTTATCTTCTTTCTTTCCACGCGCTTCAAGCATAATTATACCTTTTTTATTATTCTTGGTAACATAAATATATCTTTCTAATAGTAGATCAAATGCAACTTCGTAAATATTGTCTAAATTTCCTTGTCTTAAATACTCGATTAAATCAATACTGACAGATATTATAGTACAATCAATTTTATCTAATGTTTTAGTTAAGTCATTTGTAAATACTGTATGGTCTATAAGTGTATCGTTAAAAGCACCATCGTGTCTTCTTATTTCTCTCGAGTGCAAGCAAACATATTTTTCTTTTTCTTCTCTATTATCATAATAAATACCATTTTCCCAATATTTATTCTTTAATCTCTCTATGTCTTTTTTTGCTTTTCGATAATTTTCTTTTGTAAAAACACATCCCGTTATAGTGAAATATCTATCATTTTCATCAATACTCTCATTATTTATAATTTTTTTAAAGATACTACTAATTTTACTACTATTGCCATTTTCATCTATAAACATGGCATAATCAACATCTTTTTCCCAATAATATATTCTTTGTGGATAATCATACCAATTATGTTCTTCTATTTTACTACTCACAACTATACACCACCTTCTAAAGTCTTGTTAATATGGTATCACATTATTTTCATTTTGTCTTATTATTAACATAAATTTAACACATTTTTATATTAAAAAAGTCCTTGATTACAAGGACTTTTCATATATTTAAACTCGATAGTTCGAGCAGATTTCCAACTGGGACGGAATGTGGGAATCGAACCCACGCATGTTGGAACCACAATCCAATGTGTTAACCACTTCACCAATTCCGCCAGTACGTTTGTAATTCTACCATGAAAGGTATATTTTGTCAATGTTTTTAGGTAACAAAAAGAATTATGGCTATGACTATTAGGGTAATTCCACCTACTATTTTAGAATACTTGCCGGTCTTTTTACCTAGAATACCACCAAATACTAGTCCGGTATATGTTAATATAGAGCTTATTATCATGAATATTATTGATGATAATAAATAGTTGTGGGTAATTGATTTTAGGATTATACCAACCATTAGACTATCGATACTGACAGATAATCCAAAAATAAAAAAATTATGTTTTATTTCTATATCATTATTAGACATGATAAGATTCATACCTAGATATATTAAAATAATCATGGCGATAATATTTAATTTTAAGATAAAATATGATTCGATAATAGAACCTAAAAAGTGACCAATTAGGGGCATAATAAAGTGAAATATACCTACGACTAAGGATAAGATTATTCTATCTCTTTTGGTTAAACCAATTATGCCATATGCTAAAGAAAGAGAAAAAGCATCCATACTTAGACTTAAACCAATTAATATGACTGTTACTATGGATGACATAAAACCACCTATTTAATATTACGTAGTTTTCTTTTTTTTAGAATGTTTAGTAATTAGATCTTTAATGTAAAGATGATATTCTTGTTTACTTTCTTTGTCTATTAAACAATAATTAGGAAACAATACACACCACAAATTGTCGCCTTTTGCTTCGCCAATCTTTATAACTAACGATTCATAATATCCTTCTTGATATTTTATACCTCTATACATTTTTTCTGGAAAGTAATTGTATCCAAAATTGACATTATAGTATTTATCATAACTATTATTTGTGAATATTTCATTTATATCCGATTCAATAGTGGGAATGTTTGAAGATATTTGATATCTAGCTTCTTCAATAGTATTTGTATATTTAGTAATATCATAAACATTCTTTTCTAAGTATTCTAAAACTTTTTCTTTCATATGAATATCATATGGATCATTACTATTGGGAATAACTCTTAATCTAATAGATGTATCTGGAATAATAATGGTATCTTCATTTTTTAGATATATACCCATTATTATTAAGGATAATAATATTAAAAATATTTTCTTCATCATATCACCTAATAATATAATGATATGGATTTTTATTATTTAAACAAAAAAAGACTTGTTAGTCTTTTATATTGGTAATAAAGATAAATCTATCATTATCTGAATAATCTTTTTCAACTTCGATATTGGCATTTAATTTTTTAGCATATTCCATAATATCTTTAGCTTCTTTATTACCTATTTCAAAAGCTATAAGATATTTATCTTTAGTAATATATGGAATATTATCAATTATCTTTTTATAATAATATAATCCATTATCATCGGCATATAATGCTAAATGTGGTTCATTATTTTTGACAATATCCATTATCTCTTCATCATATTTAATATATGGTGGATTAGAGATAATAACATCATATTTTTTTTCTTTATATGTAGTCATATCTTTATTAATAAAATCAATATCTACATCATTTAGTTTAGCATTCTCTTTGGCTACCTCAATTGCTTCTTTGGATATATCTAGTGCAGTAACATTGCTATCTAATTCTTTTCTTATGGTTATAGCTATACAGCCACTACCAGTACCTAAATCTAGGATATCAACTTTACTTTTAAATTGTTTTTTTATTCTTTTGATTGTCTTATCTACGAGTAGTTCTGTTTCATATCTAGGTATTAAAACATTTTTATTTACTTTAATATTATAACCATAGAAATTAACTTCACCAATAATATATTGGACTGGTTCGCCTTTATTTAATCGTTCTAGGGCATCTTCAATGTTTCCTTTATAATACTTTTTTATATATTCAAAATCTGTCATTTAATCACCAATTTAATTATATATTATTAAATATTTAAAAACAAGAAAAAAGCACGTTTGTGCTTTTATATTGATGATTTTAGTGCATATATTACTGGGCTAATATTCATTAATCCAGCTGACCATCCACTCATAAAATATCTATATGTGCATTCACCATTGTTATCATAACAATCGCTATTAGCGGCGCTGCCCATAAGATAAACTGGACCCGCTTTACCTCCATAAGGATATGGTGTCATAGTATATCCGACATGTTTAAGATATTCATTAAGATCTGAGCCAGTATATTCATAACTTCCGTAGCTTTCACCACCTTCAAATTTCCAATTACTATCAAAAGCTGTTA
>JAEEGJ010030026.1_pt1 | contig 10667 bp, 6 predicted proteins | sample 8958761 | NCBI WGS metagenome assembly JAEEGJ01 (sample SAMN16246546, study PRJNA631951) | gut metagenome | biome: gut microbiome; feature: rumen; material: RS-attached | host: Bos | place: Iran: Karaj | collected 2018-10
ATTATGAAAATATATTTATTTCAAAAAAAAAAAAAACAAAAACAAATTTAAAAAAAAAAAAAAAAAAACAAAATTAAATTTAAAGAAATAAAATAAAAAAATAAAATAAAATTAATTTTTAAAAAAAAAAAAATATTTGAAAAAATAAAAGAAATAAGAAATAAGCATTCAAAAACTAATCTAAATATTGATAATTTAGATTCATATAAATCTCTATCATTAATATAAATATTTAAATGAATTGTAGAAATTCCAAAATCATAAATTTGATTAGTAAAAACAATAGAACAAAAATATCTTCTTTCAAAATTATAAATAGTAAAATCAGTAGTGATTGAAGCAGCGTCTTTATGTAAAAAAATATATAAATTATCTTCATAATCTATAGAATCTTCTTTTTCAAATAATAAAACAAATCCACCTAAATTTAAATAAGAATTTTCTTTATCATATTTAAATTTTAAATAATCTTCTTTATCTTCTATTTTTTTATTATATTTTTTATTAGGATTAATTGTACTTGAAATCCATTTTATTTTTTTTAATTTCATATTTATTAAAGGTTGAATTGGATTTTTTGAAGTTTTTTTAATTTTTCTTAATGTAGATTTAAAATTACTTATTAATTGATATTTATTATCTAATAATCAATAATTATTATTTACATATATTTTAGTTATATTTTGTTTTAATTCTATTAGAAAATTTGATATATTTGATATCGTTAAAAAATATTCATTTTTTAAATCATTAAATCCAAAATGTGTTTTCAATGTTTTTTTTACTTTATATCTGTTTTCTATTTCAAATTGCATAAAAATTATCGTTGAAAAAAATATCATACAAAATATTAATATTAAATTGTTGTAAAAATCTAACTTTTTCTTTTTAATTTCTCTATTTAATTGTTTTAATTTTTCTTCTTCCTTTTTTATTTCTTCTTCATCTGAATCAATACTAAGAATTTGAGTTTTATCATTTATTATTTCTTGACTTTTATTTTTTGTTGCATTAAAAAGAATATTTTCTTTCATTATTTAGTTTAAAATTTTTAAATTAAAATATTTATATTTTACATAATATATATATAATTAACAAAGTAATTTTTTTTTAATTGAAGAAATTCCAATTCCAAAAGCTTGTATTGGACTTAAAGGATATTTATAATCTAAAAAAAATTCATTTTCTTCTTTAGATTCCGCAAATTGTAATATAATATTATTATTATTATTATTATTTAATGATGAAGAAATTAATTGAAAGTTCTTGACGGAACTTTTAATTGTTCTTTGTATAAAATTTAATACATAACAATTAAAAACTAAAAATTTGTAAATATAAAATAAATAAAATACTTTCTGAAAATTCAGGTTCTTTGTTAATTAAAATTAATCTAGATGAATTTTTTTTCAAAATATTAACATGAATTTTCGTTGGTCCATTTAATCCAAAAATATTTATATTCTAAATAACATTAAAATATAATATTTTTACATATTTAATTTCACATTTATTTTCACTATCATTATCAGTTTTTATAGTAAAATCATTTCCCAAAAAATTGATAGATATACTTCCTATTTTTTTATATAATTTCTCATCACAAAATATTTTATAAGATTTTCTCCCATTTTTGAAAGCAGACATTAAAAAAATATTATAGTTATCTTCAAAATATTGAAAAATTGTTTTATTTTTAATTTTCAATTTTTTAATTTTTCCTCTAAACCAAATATTTTTTTCTAAAGGAGAAGATAAATATAAAATTTTATTTCCAATACTTAATCTAATAAATTGTTTTAAAAATTCACTGTTTGATCTATGTATTGTTTCAGAATATGATAATAGATCATTTAAATTATATTTTTTATCTTCATCAAATAAACTTAATTTTATTTTATTGTTTTTTACACTACCAGTTTGACAAGTATTATCTTTGAAAGTATTTAAAATTATATTAATATTATCTTTATTTTCTTTTTTTTTATCTAATTTATTGATTTGGAATATTTTAACAGGATTATTTAAAATTTTCCCAATTTGAGTTTTTTCATTTTCAATTAAATTATATATTGTACTAGAATTGTCATGTTTTTTAATTACTTTTGAACTACTGTTAAATGTTTCAAACTTTTCTTCATTTTCCAGATATTTATCTAATGAAATAAAATTTATATTACTTTTTACAATATTATTCACTATTATTTTATCTTCATATATTATTGGAGTATCATTCATTTTTTTTATATGACATTAAAAGATGAATAAATTCAATTTTTCATTTATTTAATTTTTAAAAAAATAAAAAAATTTAATTAAAATGTCATCATCAGCAAATTTTTCAGAACTTCATTCAAAAAAGAACAATTGGGATGTTGACGCTGAAACAATGGTAATTAAAATTAAATTTTAATAATATTTACGGTAGCTTCTTCAAAAATTAAAACTTTTCACAGATGATTACACAAATCAATTTAATCAACTCTCAAATAACATCGAAAATTTTACAAGAAATTTAAATTTAGTAGAAATTCAACATTTACAAGCAGTAAACACATTAAAGCAAATGGCAATGTCTAGATTTATGGAACATATAATTGACTTTGATGAATCTCAATTAAAAATTCCAAGAGATAATAATATTAATAATAATAATCAAAATAATAATCAAGTAAATAATACTAATTTACTTGATATCATTAAAAATACTTTGGATAATTCTATTAATTCATTAAATATAATTCAACAAGAAAATGCTAAAAATAATATTAATAATCAACAAGAACAAAAATTAGCGGATGATAATGCATCTGTAATAAGTTCAACAAATAGTTTAGCATTTGTAGGAAATTATAAAAATATTCGTTTACCATATATAATCCACACAAATGACTTTGAGAATGATAATTATATAGGTTTATCAAAATTTTTTAATAATCAACCAAAAGATATAATAGGAAATAACTTAAATGAACAAGAAGAAGAACAAGAAATAATAGTAGGTGTCATTGAAGGATCCACTAACTTAATAAATAAGAAACAGAGTCCATCAAACATACCAAATCAAAACTCTCAAAATCCAGAAGCCCCTTCTTCATCAGTACCACAACCTCCATCAATACCACCTCAATCTAACATACCAGTAGCTCCAGCAATACCAAATAGCAACATTCCACAGGCACCTCCCATCCCAACAGGAAGTAACATACCAAGACCACCACCAATAACAAATAACATACCCAAACCTCCTACAATACCTAATCCACCTGTACTAGGAAATAATGGAGTTGGAATTCCTAGTGTACCTGTTGTTGCTATGGCTCCAGTGAAGGGAGGACCTACTATTCCACAAGCACCTCCTATCCCACCTGTAGTTGTCAACCCAGTCAAACCGAAAGTCATAGCACCTTCTCAACCTAAACCCAAACCAAAACCAGTTGAAGAAGATTTTGGAACTATGTTAAGGAGACAAGTACTTGCTCGAGGGAAGAAAAATGAAAATAATGCTAATCCTACTACTGAAAATAAAGAAGTTAATAAACAAGAGGAAGAAAATTTAGAAGATATTCTTAAAAAAAAAATTGCTATGAATATGACAAATAATAATAATAATAATAATAATAATAATAATAATGAAGGAAATAATGAAAAGAAAATTCCAGTTAATGTTCCTCTTACAAAAGAAACTATTAAAATTAATGATTTCATTGGAAAATATGATTTTAATGATTCTGAAGATGACGATGTCGATCCTGTTTTCTCACTTAAACAAACAACAACTTTTATGCAAAATCAAAATAAGAATTTTTTAAATCATACTAATACAACTAAAATGTTAAATACAATTGCATTTCCACAAGATAATAAAATTAAAGTAAATGATGAAAAAAGTAAACAATTAGAAAGAACAAAAACTCGTTTAATGAAAGTTTTCGGAGATGATGATGATGAAGATGAAAAAGATATTAGTGAGCAAACTAAGACATTAACAGAAAAAGTTAATGCATTTACTAATAATAAACCTAAAGAAGAGTCTAAATTAAATAATAATCAAAAAATAAATAATATGTTTGATAATCCTCCTAAAAAAGAAGAAAAGAAAATTTCAATGTTTGATAATCCTCCAAAAAAAGAAGAAAAGAAAATTTCAATGTTTGATAATCCTCCTAAAAAAGAAGAAAATAAAATTTCAATGTTTGATAATCCTCCTAAAAAAGAAGAAAATAAAATTTCAATGTTTGATAATGTTCCTAAGAAAGAAGAAAAGAAAAAAGAAGAAAGGGAAAGTACAAAAATGAATGATTTTCAAAAAATGTTAAATCTCAAAATGTCAATGGGAGGAAAAAATACAATTTCGAAAATAAATCCTGAAAATAATAATGGAATAAGGGAAAGTTTAAAAATAGAATATAATCAAAATATAAATAAATTAGATGGAGAAACAAATTATGAAGCAATAATGAAAAAAGAATCAAAAATTATTAAAAAGAAAAAACCATTAAAAAAAAATTTTGATGATAATCAAATAGCAAAATCAAAAACTGTTCAACAAAATACAAATTTAAATTTAAACGAAGAAAAAAAAATTGAAGTTCCAAAAAAAAAAGAAAATTTATTTGATAAAGAAGATAAGAAAGAAATAAGTCAAATATCCACAAACAATAATAATAATAATTTTTTCAAAGCAACAATTATTCCAAACTCAAACAAACCAAATTTATTTTCAGGACATACTGATAATAATAATATGGCAAATACAGTAAAAAAAAATACTGGAAATAAAAGATTAGCATTCTTATATGATGATGAAGAATAAAAGATTTATAAAAATTTAAGAAAAAATAAAAAAAATAAAAACTAATTTTAATATAAAAATATTTATAAAAATAAATAATAAATAAAACAATATTAAAATTATAAAAAAAATGAAAACCGTAGAAAAAAATTCATCCAAAAACGAATCAAAACAGATAAATAAAGAAGAGTTAGAAAAAAAGAAAATATATTCAGAAGAAAAACTGAAGAATTTAGAGCAAGAGAGACAGAAAAGGATAAAAAATGAGAAAATATCAGAAAAAGAGAACCAGAAAATATATGAAGAAATTTTAGAAGAGGCAAAAAAAAATAATTTTAAAATGAAAATAAGAAAAGATGATTCAATTCCATTAAAAACAAATATAAAAATATCAGAAAAAAAAGCTCAAAATATATTAGAAGAAGGAGGAATGTTAGATGCATATAAATATTTAATTATTCAATTATGTAAAAATGGTTTACCAACAGGAAATTTATTTGAATATTCTGCTTATGTTATTAAAAATTATGAAAAAAAATGGAAAGAAAAAAAAAGTAAAATTAATAAAGAAAATATAGAAAAATATTGGGAACAAAAAGAAAAAGATTTTAAAGAAAAAATTGAAAAAAATAAAAATAATATTAAAGAAATTAAAAAATTAAATAGAAGTTTAGATGAAATTGAAATGAAAAAATACATTAAAGATTTAGATAGAAGTAGATCTTCAAGAGGTATTAAACCTTTAAGAAAAAAAATTGGAGAAAAAGAAGATAATAATAAATTGATTCCTTCTACTTTTAAAAAAAAAAATAAAAGCTTAAATAAAAGTAATAATAATAATAATCCTAATAAAGAAAAAAAACAAAATGAAAATATTAAAAATTATAAAAAAGATTCTAAAAATTTAAAAAAATAAAATATTTTCATAAAAAATATTTATATTATTAAATTTTAAAAAAAAATATAAATCATATAAATAAATGAAATTGATAATATTCTTTACGTTATTTTAAATAAAAATAAATATTTGTAATTTAATAACTATTGTATAATTGACTAATCTAAATATAAATTTAAATGTAATTTAATTCTTCAATTTTTTTATTAGTATTCTCATTATCATTTAATTTATGTCTTTTAATTAAGAGCACAATTAAAATAATAAGTATTAAAACTCCAATAACAATTAAAACAATAATCCAAATAGGAAAATGCCTTTCATCTTTTTCACTGGGATTTTGTTTTTTATAAATATATTTTATATTTTCTGGATCTTCAGCATAAATAATTGTAAATAATTCTTTTGTATTTTCTTGTTGAAGTCTTCTTATAATTTTATTAATAAATTTATTACTATTAATAATAATCGAAATTGACTCATTTTCTTTTAATTTTATACAATTTAATGGATTTGAAATATAATTTAAACTATCATAATCTTCTTCATAACAAATTTTATTTTCTCCTGATTTTTTATTTGTTAAATTTAAAATTAAACTATAAGTTTCTTCATTTTTGAAAATTGTATATTTGTTAGATAAACTTTCTTCTTTGTTTTCATCAGTAGTTGAAACTGTTTTTACTTTATCTTTTGGAATTCCTATTTTAATAAATATAACTGATAAGAAATTCGAATTTAAAGTAATTTCTGTATTATTTAAAGTAACTGATGATTTTTCATGAGTTAGTTTATCTTTATTTAAAATAATCTTTTAACCATTAAATATTATTTCAGCAGAAATTTCTTCATTTGAATTTTCAACTAAAGTAAATTTAATTGCAAAAGATGAATTAATATTATCATTAATTTTATATTTACTTTCTTTATTTTTTTCAAGAATTAAAGGATAATTAATTCCATAATCTAAATTGATTGAATCATCACTTTTTAATCTTTCTATAAAAGTAAGTGAAAACAAAGAAAAAACATTAGATTCACCTTTTAATAATAAAGAATTAAAATTTTTCTCTTTTGGTTCTAAATAAAGATTTTCTGATTTATTTATTTTTATTATTTGATTTATACTATTTATTTCTTTTAAACTTTGATAATATAATGTTCCATTACTTATTAAATCTCTTGCTATAAAATATGCATTTTTAGATTCTGAAATATTTAAAAATAGATAATTTGAATTATATGCTTTTTCAATTGCAAAACCATAATTTTTAATATCTAAATTTGATTCTACGTTATAAATATTAATTTTTGTATCATTTCCAGAAAAAAATGATTCAAAATATTTTGTTTCGTTTTTTTCTTTGTTTTCTAAACTAATTGTAATATTCTTTTTTGGCTCAATACAAGATTCTGAAATAATATATATTTTATTATCAATATTTTGAATATTATTATTATTTCCTGAAAAAGAAATGAAATCTTTATCTTTAGTCAAAATAGTTAAATATTTATAATGATTAAAAGAACCTAAATTAATATAATAAGTTTCTTTTTCTTCAGGATAAAAATATTTCATAAGAGTTTCATTTAAATATTTTTCAAAAAATTCACCTTTAATTCCTAAAATACCATTATTAGAATTATTAGAAGAAAATAAAACAACAACACTAATATTATTATCATTATTATTAAAGAAATAATTAAAATTATTTTCATTAATTTTTTCTAATTCTTTATCACCTATTTTAGGAAGTGATCTTCTAATAATATCTTTATCTTTAGTATTATAAGTTTTATAATATAATTTATAATTTTCTACTTCTTCTAATTCAATTCTATAATATATTTTATCTCCTTTTTTTTTTCCACTTATATCCTGATAAAAATATAATTCTGACTTTTTATCTGAAAGTTGAATTTTATCATTATCATTTATTATATATTTAATTTCTTGAAGTTCATTTCCAATTCTGAAATTTATTTTATTTGTTAAATCCTCTTCTTCAGATAAAACATTAATTTCTAAATTAATAGTATAAATGCAGTCTTTATCTAAATCATATTTTTCATATTCATTTGAATTGATTTCTTGTTTTTCATGAGATAAAGTTAATTTGTTTTTAATTTTATTTGGATCACTTATTTTATCATTATAATAAAATCTATCAAATTTATAACTATTAAATTCAAATTGAAATTTATAAGTTCCTTTATTTAAACAAAAATTGAAATTAAATTGATTGAAACTGCTTAATTTATTTATTCCTGAACTTAAAACAGTTAATTTATTTACACTTTTTTTTCCTGATTTAACAATTAAATAAATATAATCTGAATTTTTAAAAACTCCATTATTTAAATCTGTGTAATAGTAATTTTTAGTAGTGTAATCATCATAATTTATAAATTTTCTATTATTAATAATTTTTCCAAATTTTTTATAAAAAAAAATTTCTGAATTTGATTGTTCTTGTTGTTCTAAATTAAATATTAAATAATTTAAACCTTGAATCTTATATTTAAATATTTTATGTTTTCCCTCATCCAGAGAAAAAGAATATTGGTTTTCATATGTAAGGTCAGTAATATTAAAAAATCTAAAATCATAAGTTAAATTAAATATTTCATCTATTGAAAATAAATAATAATAATCTATATCATCTTTAATTTCTTGTTTTAAATATGGATTTTCTATATTTAAAATTATACTTTCATTAAAATTAATTATTTTACAATGCATATTTTCTTTAAATATATATTCTCTATTATTATTATTTTCAGAATAACAAATTTCCCTTTCTTTATTCCCTTTATTTTCAATATAAATTTGAATAAAATCATTATATTTATTTTTAGGGAAAACAAACAAATTATAATTTTTATTAAAAGTTCTTAATTCACTTTCTTCAAAAATTTGATCATAAGAATTAATATCTAAAGCAATAACAAAATTAATTAATCCTTTACCTGCTTTACTACTAACAGTAATTGATTCTGATAATGCATCAGATTTATCAATAGAATAAGTGTTTGACACTTTATATTCTTTCTTATTAATTATTAAATAAGGAATTTGATTATCATCATTATTTTGAGCTGCAAAAATGTATTTAAAAGTAAATTGAGATTTTAAAATATCTGAATTTTCATCATAATTATAATAATTAATAGTATCTTTTTCATAATTAAATGAAAATGATTCTCCTTTTTTAAATAATATTTTTTCATTTGTATTCACATTATTATAATAATTTAATGTTATTTCTCTATCTTCAGGGACATTTGGAATATATATAAAATCATATTTATTTAAAGGAAGATATGGGTTTTTATATTCATTTTTATCACTTGATATATCGTATAAACTTGAAATGGAATTTAATTGATAATATATTTTTAATCCTTTTAAATTTCCTTCCAAAACAGTATAAATTGAACTTTCATATTTTTTAAATGCTCCTATTATATAATAATCTTTATTTTTTATTAATGATATTTTTCGACCTGATAAATTTTTCTTTGACTCAGAATACAAATAAATTATTTTTTCTGTATCATCTTCAAAAAATAAAGATTGAAACTTAAAAGTTTCATTTTTTTCTTCATTTTTCACTGTAAAATTTATAGTATTTTCAATTTCATTTTTATGAATTAAATAAATAATTTGTTCTTTAAATCCGTGATAAACAGGATTAAATTCAATATATTTTTCTTTATTTGAAAATATTAAAACAATATTATAAGTTTCATTAAAATCTTCTTTTTCAAGAGAATAAGGTAATTCTTCATAAGGAGCAACACTAAGATTAAAATTTTGATTTAATCTCTTAATATCAGAAAATTTTTTAAATGAAAAATGAGGAAAAATATTATAAAAATCTTGATTATTTCCAATTAAATTTAATTTAATTAAAGCACCTTTTGCATTTTCATTTTTTTTTTCAAAAGAAATTATATTATTTTCATCAATAATTAAATTAGATTCTTCAATAAAAGAATCAGAAGTATCTTTTTTTGCATCTTCAAAATCATTATATTCTTTTCCTCTGTAAATAGAATCATCTTTAAATGAAATTGACTCATGTTTAGTTAAAGCAAATTTAATTCTTTCATTTGATTTCATTGAAATATCTAAAAAGAATTTTAGAGAATATTCTTCTGAAATAAAAGGGAAATTTAAAGTTTTAATTTTATCTAAATCAATAATAGAATTATAACCTTTATAAATAAAATATGATAATATTAAACTTCCACTTGTTTTTGTGGTTGTTAAAGTAACTTTGAAATTATATTCTAAATTAGGTGATAATAAAATTGAATTTGGATGATTAACTAATGTTATTTCTTTGCTTTCTTCTTCGTTTGAATTCCAATAAAATACTTTTAGTTCATCGTCTGTTTTTGTATAATAAAATGAAAAATCTATTAATATACTTCTTTCTACTGTGCTTGAAGGTATATTATAAAAATAGCTTGTTTTATCTTTAAATATTTCTATTATTTGAAAATAACTTTCTTCATTTTTTAATTCTCTTATTTCTCCTGGATTATGTATTTGAAATTTATTTGAATATGATTTTGATTTAGAATTATAAAATAAAATATAATATTTTTTCTTTTCTTGTAGATTAAAGTTATCATAATAATGTTTTTCTTCATCTATTTTTTGAATAATATAATCAATTGGGCTTTGTTCATTAGAAAAAAATATTTTTGAATTATCATCATAAATATATAAATCAGGATAATTTTTATGGGCAAAATTAAAAAAAATTGAACTTTCATTTTCTCTAATTGGATTATTATTATATTCGAATATCTTATATTTTTCTTCAGGTAAAATATTTAATGAAGTATTATCATATGACTTAATTTTATTAAAATTAAATAAAGTGAAATTATAAGTAAATATATCATCTTTATGAAATTTAATAAAAAAAAAATCAGTTTCACCATTATTAATCTTTATTG
>JAEEGJ010030027.1_pt1 | contig 10666 bp, 10 predicted proteins | sample 8958761 | NCBI WGS metagenome assembly JAEEGJ01 (sample SAMN16246546, study PRJNA631951) | gut metagenome | biome: gut microbiome; feature: rumen; material: RS-attached | host: Bos | place: Iran: Karaj | collected 2018-10
CGCCGTTTTGGCTATGAAGATTATCTGAATCGTATGGATTAAGTGCTTTAAAATGCCCAGTTTTCGATAAAAAGGCACTTTTTTTGAAAAAAAACTTAGAAAAAGTTTGCCAGTTCCGAAAAAAGTAGTACCTTTGCATCCGCAATCGAGAGAGATGGCCAAGGACAGCGGAATTTTCGCGCAAGCCGAGAGCAGAAAAAACTTGTTTTTATGCCGAGTCGCAGCCGAAAAAACCGATTGTTCGAAGAAAATGCGGAAATAGCTCAGTTGGTAGAGCACAACCTTGCCAAGGTTGGGGTCGCGGGTCCGAGTCCCGTTTTCCGCTCACTTGTTGAACAAAAAAGAGACATTAAGGAATGGCCTTAATGATTTAAATGCCCAGGTGGCGGAATTGGTAGACGCGCACGTTTCAGGTGCGTGTGCCGCGAGGCGTGCAGGTTCGAGTCCTGTTCTGGGCACTCTTTTTTATTCAGCTTTTTGTTGGAGAGGTGGCGGAATTGGTAGACGCGCTACTTTGAGGGGGTAGTGTCAATTGCGACGTGGGAGTTCGAGTCTCCTCCTCTTCACATTTTTGAAATTCTGCGGAAATAGCTCAGTTGGTAGAGCACAACCTTGCCAAGGTTGGGGTCGCGGGTCCGAGTCCCGTTTTCCGCTCTTTTTTTAGGAAAACAACAATCTTTTTCAAATGAATTTATACTTAAGATATTTTGACCGTGAAACGCTTGTTTCCACAGTGGATGAAGCCATAGACTTCCTGCGTTCAATCGATGAGATAGAGATGAACCCTCTCCTCGAGGCAGATATTCGTGAATATGCAGAGAGTGATGTGTTTTATCCCAAACGATATAAGATTCATCCAAGAGTCTATTTCATAATTATCAAAACTGATGCAGCAACTATGCAAGACTTCAAAGATAAGAAAGCCGTACACCCCGTCAGTGACATGGAGACAAAAGCACCTGTCCCAGCATTGGTTCGTCTGAACGAGATTCGTCCAGGCTGGTATGAGGGCGTTGTTGATTTCAAACGAGTCCTGCTCGTTCCTGGTACAGGAAAGTTCCAGTATCGTGATACGCAGTTCGTAGCTCGTGTGAAGGCTGTTTCCGGCATGGAGTGTTATGAGCGTATGATCGATCATCTTCGTGATAAGGTTGATGAGCGAAGCCAGTTCCCCTCAGCAAAAGGTAAGAATTTCAAGTTCCGTTATATAGGTAAAGCAAAAGATCAAGTCGATGAATAAGGTAATGCTAATAGGTAACGTTGGCCAGGAACCCGAAGTAAGATATGTGGAGCAGGGTGTGGCAGTAGCTCGTCTCAGACTGGCAACGACAGAGCGTGGTTATACGCTTCAGAACGGCACTCAAGTGCCCGATCACACTGATTGGCACAATGTTATCTTATGGCGACGACTGGCAGAGATTGTTGAGAAATATGTTCACAAAGGTGACAAACTCTATATTGAAGGTCGTATCCGCTATACTACATATGACGACAAACAGGGTCAGCGCAGATATGCCACAGAAATCTGGGCAGACAATATGGAAATGCTGACTCCGAAAACTAACGCAGACGATGGACTATCTTCAACAAATCCTGAGTGAAATACATTTCGTAGTTCCTACTACGGGTTCCATCATCTCAGGTGTCTTAGCGTGTGTGCTATTACTGTTCTCAGCGCTTGCTTCGGGATCAGAGATAGCATTCTTTTCTTTATCGCCTAACAACCTGAATGAGCTTGATGAAGATAAGAGTGATACCGATCGCAAGATCCTTAAGCTTCGTGAAGATTCTGAACGTACATTGGCAACCATCCTGATTGCCAATAATCTGATCAACGTTACCATCATCATGTTGCTCAACTATTTCATAGCGCATGTTGTGGATTTTGGTAATGCTGTGTGGCTGGAGTTTATTGTAATCACCGTCATATTGACTTTCCTCCTGCTTTTGTTTGGCGAGATTATGCCTAAGGTCTATGCAGGACAGCATACATTGGCATTCTGTCGTTATACGGCTGATGGCATTCTCTTTTTAAGTAAGGTCTTTCATCCGTTGTCTGAGATTCTGATCAAAACAGGCCTTCTGGCTGAGAAGGTGGTTCAGAAGGAGAATCATGTGCTGAGTGTCGATGATCTCGAGCAGGCGCTTGAGCTGACTGACAAGGAAGAGCTGAAGGAAGAGAAGAACATGCTGGAGGGTATTGTCCGCTTTGGCGATGAGACAGCCAAGGAGGTTATGACCTCACGTCAGGATGTGGTAGACCTCGATTTCCGTCTGCCGTTCCCTGAGGTTCTCAAGTGTATCATCGAGAACAACTACTCACGCATTCCCGTCTATCAGGACACGATCGACAATATCAGAGGTATTCTCTATATCAAGGACCTGTTACCCCATTTGTCGAAACCAGCCACATTCCGTTGGCAGTCTCTGATACGTCCTCCATATTTCGTGCCTGAGACCAAGAAGATTGATGACCTGTTGCGCGACTTCCAGGAGAACAAGGTTCACATCGCCATTGTGGTAGATGAATTCGGTGGAACCAGCGGTATCATTACCCTTGAGGATATTCTGGAGGAAATTGTTGGCGAGATCAATGACGAATATGATGAGGAAGAGAAGAACTACACCCGTATCAACGCCAACACTTATATCTTCGAGGGCAAGACGTTGCTCAGCGACTTATACAAGATCCTGAATCTCGACGACGAGACTTTCGAGGAGGTTGAAGGCGATGCCGACTCATTGGCAGGTCTGCTTCTTGAGATCAAGGGAGATTTCCCAGAGTTACATGAGCGTATCGACTACAAGAACTTCACGTTCGAAGTGACTGAGATCGATGAGCACCGTATCTCCAAGATCAAAGTCGTTATCCACGAAAAGCCCGCACAAGAATAAAAAAGAATCCCGCTCGAGAAAGCGGGATTTATTGTTATTTGTACTTTTCTATCAGCCCTTCAGCCTGTGCGTCTCCCAGATCCCGGGCTTTCTGGAGGTTGGCTATTCCCTCTGCCTTCTGTCCTTTCAGACACTGGGCCAGTCCTAAGAACAGATAACCATCGCTATTGTCAGGATCAACCTGTATACACTCCTGAGCTGTCACGATGGCTTGGTCATACATGCCGACTCTGACTTCCAGTGACGCCTTCTCAGCGTAATACAGGATCTCCTGTGGATTCATCTGTATCGCACGGTTGATGTCGTTAAGAGCCTGCTGATAGAGACGACCCTTGATCTCAGCCTGATGGCGGACATAGTAGAAATTGTCATCGATGGTAGCCTTCATCAGATCCTCATACTCGTTCATGTCATTGATGCCATCACGATATTTCCCTGCATTGACTCTGGCCTGAGCCCGTGCCCAGAGATACGGTGCAGCCTCTTTCAGATAAGGCTTCGAGAAAGTATTCATCGTACTGTCCATCAGTGCCAGCATGGCTGTGGTGTCTTTCTGCATTTCCTTGCAACGGGCTGCGGCATAGAAGATCTCGGCACTGCGCAGTTCTGTATCTGAAAGCTCGTGATAGATGTCATAGGCTTCATCGTAATGCTGCTGGGCAAAGAGGATAGCTGCCTCCAATTGGCGATAGGTAGGCTGTGGAGCAATACCGATGGCCTCCCTGATTTCCGACAATGCTTTGTCGAGACTCCAGTTGGGATAGGGCTGTGCACTCTGATAGATTTCCTTATTATAGATCAGACGGGCATACGAGAAATGAGCCTCTTCCTTCTTCTCTGCCAGTTTGATGGCTTGCTCCATATCCTTCTGGGCAGATGCGAAATCACCGTTGTTTGTCAGCATCTGCGCACGATAGGAATAACCGTCTGGCGAGTTGGGGAATTTCTCTATGAAATCGTTGACCATCATCACATAGGTGAGTGAATCAGCCTGACTGTTGGCCAGATACAGGGCCAGCGTGGCTTCCGTGATGTTGTCAGGCAGTTCCTTCTTGATAGATGTCAGCTTCAGGGTCGCATCATTCATGGTGAAACCCGTTATCTTCAGAGAGTCGGCAAAACTGGCTCCGACGGCATAGCTCAGGGTATCCTTCAGTGAGGCTGGTTGCTGCATGAGTCCGATTACCTCGCCTGCTTCGTTCACCAACGGACAGCTCACCGTATTCTCAGGCATCGTCATCGCCACCGTATAGTAGTCGTAGTTCTGATGGAACTTCTCAGCCTTGCGCACCACACCCATCTTCACATTCTTGACCTCATGATAGGGCAGGAGCCACACGTTGCTGCCCTCTGAGGCTGTGGTCGCGCTGATGCCGATAGGCTGTGTCTTTCCCTTCACACGGAACTTCACAACATCATACATGTCGTTGGCTCCGAGAATACCGACGACAGGCAGTTCCTTCCCCTGGAAGTCGATGATGACAGCACGAGTCGCGCCCTTGAACGGTGTGAAGTTGCTGACTGCCTCACCATTCGCACCTGTGAAGAAACCGTTGCTGCTCGCAATCAGCGAACCGTCAGCAGAAAAAGTCTTCAGGGTGAACACCGACTTCGAGGCGTTCTTCACCCAGCCTGGCTGAGCAGATAAAGGTAAAAAGGCAAAAAGGTAGAAGGGTAAAACCAATATCCACCTCTTGACCATCATGTTTCTGTTATGATTCATCATTATCATCTGTTTACTATTTTACTTTCAAAAGTTGTTTCGCGTTCGAAATGGCTGCCTCAGAGACATCGCTTCCACTGAGCATCTGGGCAATCTCAGAGATACGTTCCTCAGGCGACAAGGCACGCATTCTGCTGATCGTACCCTTGTCCGTTTCCTCTTTCTCCACCTTGTAGTGGGCAGATCCGAGTGCAGCTATCTGTGGCAGGTGTGTGATACTGATCACCTGGCGCTCATGCTGTCCCATCTCCTGCATAATCTGTGCCATCTTCTCGGCAGTCTTGCCACTGACACCAGTATCAATCTCGTCGAAGATAATCGTAGGCAACTTGACAGCTCCACTGATCATCGCCTTCAGCGACAGCATCACTCGGGCGATCTCACCACCCGAGGCCACCTGAGAGATTGGTTGGAGTGGGGTGGAGGTGTTGGCACTGAAGAGGAAGGCCACCTGGTCTTGTCCGCTGGTTCCGAGAGCACCCTCGTTCATCTGGATGCTGAAGCGTACATGAGGCATACCCAGCGGAATCAGTCTGTCCTGCATCTCCTTCTCTATCTGCTTGGCTGCCTTCGTACGGAGCTTCGTCAACACGTCCGCTGCTTTCTTGGCCTGCATCTGCTGCTGGGCGACTTTCTTCTGAAGTTCTTCCAGCGCCTCGTCGCTATTCTCTATGCGATCCAGCTGCAGCTTCAGCTCGTCGCGTTTCTCCATCAGTTCCTCAACCGTCTCCACATGGTATTTCTTTTCCAGGTCGTAGAGCTTGTCCAGTCTGTTGTTGATGACATCCAACTCGTTGGGGTCGAAATCCACCTGTTCCATCTGACTGCCGATTTCCTGCGCGATATCTTTCAGTTCGATATACGTGCTGTCCATCCGTTCCACCAGTTCCCTGGCATCGGGCAGCACCTTCTCAATCTGTCTGATGGCTGAGAGGGCAGTCTTCAACGACCCTACGACACCTATACCTTCTGCCGAGAGTGCATGGTCAGCCTCGTAGAGGGCACTCTTGATCTCCTCCGAGTGTGACATCGTCTCGCTTTTCTGCTCCAGCTCTTCCTGTTCACCTTCCACGAGATTGGCCTGCGACAGTTCGTCGCACTGGAACTGGAGGAAATCTGCATTCTGACGATTCTGCTCGATACTCTCCTTGAGTGCCGCCAGTTCCTTCTCCGTCGCATGAAATTGAGTGAAGGCCTGCTGATAGGCTGCCAGTTCCTTCTCGTCGTCAGCGATGATGTCCACCACATTCAACTGGAAATCCTGCTTGTTGAGCAACAGGTTCTGGTGCTGGGAATGGATGTCAACCAGTCGTTCTCCGAGTTCCTTCAGCATAGTCAGCTGTACGGGTGTATCATTGATGAACGCGCGACTTTTTCCTGCCGCCGTCAGTTCCCTTCTGATGATACAGTCTGCCGCATCATATTCGATATCGTTCTCCTCGAAGAAATCCTCCATACCGTAGCGCGAGAGGTCGAACTGCGCTTCGATCACACATTTCTCAGCACCCTGCTTGATGGCTTTCGAGTCAGCCCGCTGACCCAGTAGCAGCCCGATGGCACCGAGGATGATACTCTTTCCTGCTCCAGTCTCACCAGTGATGACCGAGAAGCCCGGATAGAGCTCAATATCCAGCTCATCAATCAGCGTGAAGTTCTTGATATATAAATGTTTCAGCATTTTAATTCTTTATTTTCTCCCAACTGCTGTTCTGCGAGGCATTGATGCCCATCAGCAGCTCGTAGATACGTTCCTTTTCTTTCTGCGTGCCCTTGCCCTTGTAGATGTTCACCAGTTCGTCGCGCTTGAAGTCCGTCCAGATCTGTGGCAACAGACTGAGCGGCTTGTCCTCGTGAGCTTTCTTCAGACCCTCTTCCAACGCCGTAGAGATTTCCGATCGGCCACGCTCCGCATTGTTCGGCATCTCGTCGAGACCCTTACGATAATAGTCATATTGCAACTGTCGGAAGGGGCTCATCGCTCCGTCGAGATAATCGTTGATAATGGCAAAGCGGTTACGGCTGTCCTCAAACGACTTCCATCCCGGGAATCCCAGGTTCTGCGCATTGTTCACGAGATACATACACTGTTGCAGGATCTCTGAACCACCCATCGGAGAGAAACTGTCCAGATCGAGTCCGATGATCAGATAAGCGTAGTAGGCGAGTAGGGCAGTCAGCTGGTTGTCCACATTCTCATCCATGAAGTTCAGTTGGTCGAACTGCTTGAACTCAAAATGGAAGTTCTCGTCCTTATTATTATATAAGGTGGACGTGTAGGCAGAGTTGAATACCGGACGATTCGCCTGGATCAAAGCCGTACATTCGAAGCGGTTCTCCTCACGGATATATTTGGTCACCGTGATATTAAGGCTACAGACGATACGCTCGTTCTTCTGGAACTGCAGGTTAGTCCACTGGCGTTCGTTGACAAACTGCTCCACCGTCTGTTGCAGGTTCTCAAACACACTGACATCCGAGCCCTGAATCTGACTGTGGTTGATATTAACCTTGACTTGCAGCTCCTGAGCAAAAGAAGTGACAAGTGACAGATGAAAAATGAAAAGTAGGACTAATACTTTCATTTCTGTGCTTCGCGAAGACGGATACGTGTCAGCACCTGTTTGGTGTTATAGGTGAAGTCGCCTGAAAGGATCCAGCTGTAATAGCCCGGATCGATATGCAGCACGTCAGCCACAGGGAGTCCCTTGTGCTTGCCGAAGTTGAACACCTCCGTCAGTTTGGGCTTGCCGTTCTGATCGAGAACAGGGTTACCGTTACGGTCTTTCACTTCACCCCAGACGATACGGCCAGCGAAGTCCACGTTGTTGTTCTGTTTCGAGAACTCTGCCAACTTATCCATATCGTTCTCTAGCACCTTCTCTTCGTCCTCGTTGGCACCAGGGGCATATTTGTCGAGCTGACCCATCAGCACGCGATAGGTAGCCTCGGTATCCTGATCGGCGCGGTGAGCCTCGAAGTCTTCCTCCATCTTCCGACCGCAGTAGAACTTATAGGCAGCAGCCAGGTTGCGTCGCTCCATCTTCCTGAAAATCGTACAAGCATCGATCATGCGGCACTTGCTGAAATCGAAGTCGATGCCAGCCCTCAGAAACTCCTCAGCGAGCAGTGGGATATCGAAGTTGTTCGAGTTGAACCCGGCGAAGTCCGAGCCCTTGAACTTATCAGCCAGCGTCTGTGCCAACTGTTTGAAGGTCGGTTTGTCCTTCACATCCTCGTTTGATATACCTGTCAGCTGGGTGATGATGGGTTCGATGGGCTTCTCGGGATTGACCAGCTCGTCGCCACGCTCTTCCTCACCATTGGGGCTTACTTTGATATATGATATCTGAATGATTCGATCCTTGACCAAATCAAGACCGGTCGTCTCCAAGTCGAAGATGACCAGTGGTTTTGTAAGATTGAGTTTCATTCTCTATACTATAAACTCTAAACTTTAAACTCTAAACTTAATCGTTGATCAGCATTGGCATCATCAGCATCAGCACATCCTGGTTCTCAGGCTGCTCTGAAGGAATCACGAGACCAGCACGGCTGGGGTCAGCCAACTGGATGATCACCTCCTGACAATCGAAGTTACTCAGGATCTCAATGAATGAAGAGCCTTTGAAACCGATCGACATGGGTTTGCCGTTATATTCACAGGTCATGCGCTCGGTAGCCGTTCTTGAGAAGTCGTAGTCCTCAGCATCGAGTTGCAGGGTAGAACCCTCCACGTGGAAACGGATCAGGTTGCTCGAGCCATTGGCAAACGGCTGAACACGACGCAAGGCAGCCAACAGCCCCAGACGGTCTGCACGCAACTCGTTCGGGTTGTTCTGTGGAATTACCGAGTTGTAGTTCGGGAATCGGCCCTCTATCAGTCGGCACTGCAGGATTCCGTCCCCATAGTTGATCTCAGCATTACGCTCGTCGAAGCGGATGATCACATCGCCACCATCCTTACCCAGCAGGTTCTTCAGCAGGTTGGCTGGTTTCTTGGGCAGGATGAACGAGGCAGGCTGTTCGCTCTTGATGGTAAACACCTTATTGCGCACCAGCTTATGTCCGTCACTGGCCACAACAGCGAGACAATCGGGTGTCAGGTCGAAATAGATACCGTTCATCACGGGGCGCAGTTCGTCCTGAGCCGTTGCGAAGATTGAGCGGTTGATATTCTCTGCCAGCGTCAGGTTGGGCATGGTGATGCTATTGGCGAAATCGCTGATGGGCTGAGCCATGGGGAATTCATCCGCATTCTCGATAGGCAGTGAGAACAGACCGTTCTGATAGGAGATCTTCACGATGTTCTGCTCCTGGTTCACGTCGAAGGTGATGGGCTGCTCCGAGATACCCTTTACGGCATCGAGCAGTAACGAGTTACCGATGGCGAAGCGACATGCTCCGTCGCTTTCCGTCAGTTCTAACTGTGTTTTCATCACATTCTCGCTGTCTGAAGCAGTCAGATGGAGGATGTTGTCACTGATTTCAAAAACGAAATCGCCCAGGATAGGAAGGGCGTTTTTGCTGTTAATGACTTTCGAGAGTGCAGAGAGCTTGCTGCTCAGAGCTGTGCTTGATAATGTAAATCGCATAATTATTATAGTTCTTTTGTCCTTAATTACATATTATATAATTGGGACAAAATTACAAAAAAACGTTGTAATGAACAAAATAATTGGCAAAAAATTGTGCTATTCAAACTATTTTTAGTAATTTCGCCACGTGAAAACGAAAAAATCAACAAATAAAAACAATTAAGCAATGGAATTAACAGGAAGAATTATCGCCGTTATGGCAGCCCAGAGTGGCGTATCAGCGCGTACAGGTAACGCCTGGATGTCTCAGGAGTACGTCATCGAAGTCCCCGGTCAGTATCCCCGTAAGTGTGTGTTCCGCCTCTTTGGCGAAGACCGCATCAAGCAGTTCAATATTCAGCAGGGAGAGGATCTGACCATTCAGTTCGATATCGATGCCCATGAGTACAATGGCCGCTGGTTCAACGAGATCCGTGCCTACAATGTCGTTCGCGGTCAGGTGGCCCAGCCCGTTGCAGGTGCTCCTGCTGCAGCCCCGTTCCCACCGGCTGGTGCAGCTACGGCCCCGTTCCCTCCGGCACAGGAGCCCGCAGCTGAGAACGCAGCCGACGATCTGCCCTTCTAAGGCGTATCTAAAAATATGATCATATGAAGAAGTTTTTTGTGATGGCCCTGTCTCTTCTGTTCGTGGGGACGGTAGGCAATGCGAAAGTGAACGGAACTGACAGTGAACCCTCCGACGATGTGGAGGCTGTCGACTTAGGTCTGAGTGTGAAGTGGGCAAACATGAATGTGGGCGCCACGAAGGATTCCGGCTTTGGCTCTTACTTCGCATGGGGTGAGGTCAAGCCCAAGCAATTCTATTCCTGGGGCACCTATGTATGGAGCAAGGGCGATACACAATACCCGCTCAAGTACACGACCACCGACCGAAAGACTCAGCTCGTTCCCTCCGACGATGCAGCCCGCACCAATTGGGGAGGGGAGTGGCGCATGCCCACTGTCGATGAGTTTGAGGAACTGACCGACCTGACCAAGTGCGATTGGGAATGGATCACGAAGGACGGTGTCAACGGCTATAAGGTCACCGGAAAGAAGACGGGCAAATCCATATTCCTGCCCATCACCGGATTCCGTTTCTACGAGGCGGTACAGTTCCGGGCCATCAACGGCATCTACTGGTCATCAACCCTCGACACAGGCACACCCAACAAAGCATGGTGTCTGGAGTTCGATTTCCAGAATGTCAACGTCACCACCGGCAAGCTGTCCAGCAACCGCTTCAGCGGCCGTTGCATCCGCGCCGTCAAATAGCCAAACTTAACGATTGTCTTTTAACTAACACCCGCTCAACATCTGAGCGGGTTTCTTATTGTTGCAAAATTTCAAATATCGCTGTATAATACTTATTTGCCGATTTTCAGTCTTCATTTTTACTGCCTAACTAGGAAAAAATTTCTCGTGCACTAGAAAGATAATTTTCTTCGCCTGGAGCGCAAAATCCGTCTTTAAT
>JAEEGJ010030031.1_pt1 | contig 10665 bp, 9 predicted proteins | sample 8958761 | NCBI WGS metagenome assembly JAEEGJ01 (sample SAMN16246546, study PRJNA631951) | gut metagenome | biome: gut microbiome; feature: rumen; material: RS-attached | host: Bos | place: Iran: Karaj | collected 2018-10
TCTTGTTTTCGGGAATAGAAATATCACCAAGATGATCGGTGAGTATAAACTTTCCCGTTTTGCAGGCACTTTTTTGTGGGCACTTTTGGCCGTTATTCTGATAGTACACAGGATAACCGGTATAGCAGGTGATTTTATTTTTATGTCGTGGTTTCTGCAGGAAGGAAATTCTCTCACAGTAAAAAGGCATAATAAGATATATGGATGGTTCTGTGACTGACAATAAAAAACAGATAAAATGGCTGGATGCTCTTAAAGGCATTGCCTGCTGGATGGTTTTCCTTGGGCATTTTGAAGAGGATTATCCATATGTTCCGGGACTGCAGAAATTGTACGAGGCTGTTCCGGTCATAAAATTTATCTCTGAGAAAACTACGGCCCTGAATATTTTCTATATAGTCAGTGCATTTCTGGTTGCAAACCGGTTCTTGAACAGTCCGGACAACAATGCTTCCAAGGCAGGGAAAAGCGTACTTAAGAGATATCTGAGATTGTCGATTCCTGTTTTTGTGACGAATCTGCTGATCATTCTGATCCAGAGAATGGGATACGGTTTCGGCAACAGATACGGAATGTTCGCAAGCAGATATACTTTTGGAGAAGCTGTATGGAATGCATTTGTTGAGGGGATGTTTTTCGGAAGCACATATTTTAATTCCAATATGTGGATGCTTAATGAATTATTCCTGGGTTATCTTTTTACGGTGGTTGTCTGTCTCGTTCTCAATGAGATGAAGCCTGTGGCAGGCAATATAATGCTTATTATCATGACTGCAGTGCTGTGGATTTCCGGATGTTATCTGGCTGTTTTTTTCTTCGGTATTATACTGTACAGGGCAGGTAACAGCGGAATCGCTGAAAAGCACGTTCTGTCTGCTGTGGTGGGGACAATCCTCCTGATCCTTGGATGTATCATGTCTTCATATAACAGGATCATTGTGCTGAAGATTCCTTTATCGGTTCCGGAACTTCCACTCAGAACCTGGTGGTCATATTGCTGGATCGCGGCAATGCTCATGGTGGCGGGCATCGCTTTGAACCCATATTTGATACGGATACTTGAGTGGGGACCGCTCCATAAGCTGGGAAGGATATGCTTTCCTGTGTTCCTGTTTCACAGGATCTATCTTGCATCATTTGCTGCACTTGCATATTCCTATGGATTTGCCAGAAACAGCGATAAAGGAGAAGGCAGTCTGGCAGCCTTTGCAGTGAGTTTTTCTCTGACATTGATATCCTCACTTATCTATGCGATCCTCCTGGAACCTCCGATCAATAAACTGACAGAGAAGATATTGAGCCGGGTTTTTATCAAAAAAAAGGCAGTTTGATCAAACCATATGTCTCTTAATTCCTTCGGATATATTATCCTGTTCATGATCATATTGGTTATCTATTACCTGATCCCGGCAAGGCTCAGGGTATATTTGCTTACCGTTTCAAGTATCGGATTATATATACTGTGGGGAATCCCGGCACTCTGCGGGCTCCTCGCGGTCACGGCAATAACTTATATTTCAGCGGTCATCATTTCTGCATCACAGGATAAGCCGGGGAGCCGTAAGGCAGCCCTATGCGTAACATCACTGGTCATTGTCTTCATTCTTTCTACCATAAGGCTGCTTCCTAAGGGGAGCATCATAGTACCTGTCGGTATATCCTTTTTCTCTCTCCAGGCCATCGGGTATGTCATCGATGTATATAAAGGGAAGACAAAAGCAGAGAAGAACTTTATAAAATATCTGCTTTATATATCATTTTTTCCGACCGTGACCTCGGGACCTATCCAGAGATCGGATACGCTGCTTGCGCAGATAAATGAGGACAAGGAATTCAGCTATGACAGGATCAGGTCCGGACTGCTTATGATGGCATACGGTCTTTTTGCCAAGAACTTTGTGGCAGACAGGCTGGGGCTTCTTGTTGAGAAGGCATACAGCGGATATGAGACACAGACCGGTTTTGTCCTTATGCTTGGCGTGATCATATATGCTTTTCAGCTGTACTGTGATTTCATGGGATATTCCTGCATCGCACTCGGATCTGCCAAGGCACTTGGCTTTGAACTTCCGGATAATTTCAGGCAGCCGTATCTTTCATCATCTGTTAAGGAATTCTGGGGCAGGTGGCATATCTCGCTTTCTGTCTGGCTAAGGGATTATATCTATTTTCCTCTCGGGGGAAGCAGAAAAGGCAGGATCAGGACTCTTATCAATATCGCCGTAGTATTTCTTGTCAGCGGTATCTGGCATGGAAGAGGACTCACATTCCTGATATGGGGATTGCTTCATGGTGTGTTCAGGATCTTCGACGAACTCACTCTAAAAAAGAGAGAAGAGATCATCTCCGGATCAAAGAACAATGTTGTTAAAAATCTTCTCAAGGGTCTGTGCATAATGCTGACCTTTGCGGCTGTGGACTTTGCTTGGCTCTTCTTCAGGGCTGAGACGCTGCAGACAGCTTTGGTGATTGTCAGAAGGATATTCACGGAAAACGCTGCGCTTTACTCATTGCGGAACGGACTGTACGCATTCGGCCTTTCGAAAAAAGAACTGGCTGTATGGTTTGCAGGCCTTTTGATCGTATTTATTGTGGACCTTCTTCATGAAAAAGGAGTCTGCATAGCTGACCGTATAAGCAGGTGTAACATCATATTGCGGTGGTCGCTTTATATTGTATTTGTGTTATTCATACTGGCTTCCGGTATCTACTATTACGGATATTCCGCGCAGACATTTATTTACTCCGGGTTTTAATAGCGGTGCCTGATGACTTCTGAATGATCAGTATGCTTTATCCGCTAATTTGGAATATGCTATGCCGTGTTTGATCGGGTTTGTTTAGTTGGGTTTGTTCCTGTATGAAAAAACTGATAATAAAAATCTCAATACTTTGTCTGGCCGTCCTCGGATTTCTGATCATCATTGAGGCACTTTCCTGCAATGATGATACCAAAGAAGCCATGGCCCGTCTTACCAACAGTGAGGATTATCTGGAACAGGGAAGCGGTGCAGCTTCCATCCTGCCCATCATAGGTTCGGCAGGCATGGAAGATGGCAAGAGAGTCCTTGTTTTGGGTGATTCTATTGCGGGTCAGATGTTCTCAGGCCTTGCCGAGGAATATCCGGACGTCAGGATTGCCTGCGCCAATGCTGCGATCAATATTTCGGGACAGTACATGCTCGCATCCGTCTTTCTTGATTCTCATCCCGAAGCTACCGACATCTGGTTATATGCTCACCCCCTTACCCTCACAAGAGGATATGATCTTGAACTTGGCTACGGATACGCTGTAATGCCCTTTGCCATAGACGGAAGTCTCGGTTACCTGGATGACAGGACACTTGACGAAATGAGATCCGTATACGGGCGTCTGTCCATGAATCCTGATGTTGCCTCCTTCATAGATGCATCACCGCTGAACAGAAAATTATTCCTGAGTTACATACGCATGCATAACGAACCCTATGTCCAGGAAAATGATTACGAGATAGCATCCAGATGTATCATAAGGCTTAAGGAACTGTGTGAATCAAGGGGCGTGACATTTCATTTTTACTCCAGTCCCTCAACCGAGTATTACAGGGACAAGATAGAAGAGACACGTTCAGATTATGAACTGAGTGATATGTATGCCCTGTATCCCGATTATCTTGACAGCATATATTATTTCCCGAATGAATGGTCGGGGGATATGACACATTTCAGTACGGAGTATGCAAACCGCGAAGTGTATGACAGGGTGATGGATGAAGCCTATGATGAAGTCTTTGTCTCATCCGGAATTGGAAAATGATACGGTCTGAATGTAAGGACATAAGCAGAGATGCCCATAGCTCTCTCGGGGTGGAGATATGCCCGGATGACGGTATATAGCGGCCCGTGAGATAACGGTTTTGACAGATTTCCTTAGCAAGTGTGCACAAAAGAGCTATAATGTAAATGCTTGCGGAATAACACAGATATCTGCATAGGACAATGAACCTGTGTCTGACTTTCGGCATTGGAAGGATATGGAGAATACCCTATGTTCCACTTATTTGAAAAAGTAAATAACGGTGAGGTGTACGTTATCGCGGAGATGAGCGCCAATCACGGCGGGAGCCTTGATAATGCTCTGGAAATCGTCCGTCAGTCTGCAAAGGCGGGAGCCGACTGCCTCAAGATACAGACCTATACGGCAGACTCCATCACAATGGACTGCGATAATGACTATTTCAGGATAAAAGGCGGCCTCTGGGACGGATACAGACTGTATGACCTGTACAGCGAAGCCGGAACTCCCTATGAATGGCATGCTGCGATAAAGGAAGAATGTGAGAAATGCGGAATGGATTTTCTTTCGACTCCCTTTGATAAGACGGCCGTGGATTTCCTTGGATCCTTAGGGACTGAAGCATACAAGATCGCCAGCTTTGAACTCGTTGACATTCCGCTGATCGAGTATGCCGCATCAAAAGGAAAGCCCATGATCATGTCCTGCGGTATGGCAAGCGTAAGCGAGATACAGGATGCGGTTGATGCCTGCAGGAGAATGGGCAACGATCAGATCGTACTCTTAAAGTGCTGCAGCGAATATCCTGCCAACTGGGAGGATATGCATCTCGGGAATATACCCGACATGAAGAAGAGATTCGGCACCCTCGTGGGCCTTTCTGATCACAGCTTCGGAAGCATAGGTGCAGTGGTTGGGGTTTCACTCGGTGCATGTGTTGTGGAAAAGCATATCAAGCTCGACGGAGTTAAGAGTGCGGACAGCGAGTTCAGCATGTCCGTACAGGATTTTGCCTCCATGGTTTCTGATGTAAGGAATGCCTCCAGGATAGCACAGGGCCCGATCTATGAGCCTTCGGCAAAAGAAAAAGCATCCATGGTGTTCAGAAGGAGCATTTTTGCATCGGAGGATATTAAGGCAGGAGAGGATTTTTCTGAAAAAAATATCCGTGTGGTAAGACCGGGTAACGGTCTTTCGCCCAAATATTACAATGAACTGATCGGAACGGTCTGTGCTAAGGATATAAAGCGCGGTGAGCCAATCTGCCCTGATGACATTAATCCGGATTCGCCGGTATACGGGAAGATTGGGCGGGATATTACCCGGAAAGCCCCGGATGTCTGCAGTGTAAACGGAAGCGGGGAGGATTTATATGATGCCGGAAGGTCTGATACTGTAACGGAAAATGTTGCAGGTCCGGCGCTGAGAAAAGCCGTTCCTGAGGACGTGGACCTTCTCTTTAAATGGGCCAATGACCCCGAGGTGCGGAGAAACTCCTTTAATTCTGAGCCGATTTCCTACGAAGATCATTGTAAATGGTTCAATAAGCTGATGAACGACCCTTCGCAGGTGCAGTATATCCTTATGTCTGGAGATAAGCCGGTCGGACAGATCCGATTTACCCTGAAGGGTGATGAAGCACTTATCGGTTACAGCGTTGCCCCGGGAATGCGCGGTCTTGGTTATGGATCGGCCATGCTTGATCTTGCTGAGATGAAGATCCGTGAGGACTGTCCGGAGGTCAGAAAGCTCATAGGACGTGTAAAGCCGGAAAACACAGGGTCCGGAAAATGCTTTGAAAAAAACGGATATGAGGAAAAATACAGGGAATTTGTACGGAAAATAGACTGAAAAACACCTTTGAACCCACTATCTAGTGGGTTCAAATTTTTTTATGCCCATATATTGATACATAATCCTGTTTTTTGATATAATTTTCGCGGAAATTTTTGTCGTGGCGTCTGTCATTTGGACAGCCTCGTAAATGATACCCACTGATCACGGCGGATATCTGCGGCAGGCTTAAAATATGAGATTGTCTATTTTACCGTGGACGGATCCGCAGAAAGAGAGAATTTTATGCGAGTAGTCATTCAGGAGAATTACGACAAGATGTGCAAATGGGCAGCTGATTACATTGCTGCTAAGATCAGGGCGCACAAAGAGGACAGACCCTTTGTGCTGGGACTCCCCACCGGTTCTTCTCCCATCGGAGTATACAAAGAACTTGCAAGACAGAATCAGGCGGGAGAATTATCCTTTGCAAATGTTGTGACCTTCAACATGGACGAATACCTCGGTCTTTCCCATGACCATGACCAGAGCTACTGGTACTTCATGCATGATAATTTCTTTGATCATCTTGTTGATATGAAGCCTGAGAATATCAATATCCTCAACGGCATGACAGACGATCCCGTAAAAGAGTGTGCTGATTATGAAGCAAAGATCGCATCCTATGGAGGCATCGACCTTTTTATGGGAGGCATCGGAGTTGACGGGCATATCGCATTCAATGAACCCTTCACAAGTCTTGCATCACGCACGGGTGTGAGAGATCTTACTACCGACACCCGCATAGTAAACAGCAGATTTTTCGGAAATGACCCTGAGAAGGTCCCCGCACAGGCTCTTTCGGTAGGTGTCGGAACAGTTACCGATTCGAAGGAGGTTCTTATTCTTATCAACGGACATAACAAGGCCAGAGCTCTTGCTGCAACCGTTGAGGGCGGAGTGAGCCAGAAGTGGACCTGCTCTGCACTTCAGATGCATAATGGTGCGATCATTGCATGTGATGAAGCTGCATGCGGTGAACTGACTGTTGATACATATAAATATTTCCTGGATATTGAGAGAGGAGAAAGACTGTAATGTACACAATAAAGGATCTCTATGATCTTGACCACACGCTTGCGAAGGATTATCTGTCACAGTTTACATACCCCTGGGAGGCGCTTAAGGGGATCAAGGATTTCATCCTTCAGCTTGGCCCGACCCTCGGTGATGAGTATGAGGAAAGGTCAGAGAACGTATGGGTTCACAAGACAGCAACTGTTTTTCCTTCCGCATATCTCGGTGCTCCCTGCATCATCGGACCAAACACCGAAGTGCGTCACGGTGCGTTCATCCGCGGTTCGGCTCTGGTCGGAGCAGACTGTGTGGTCGGAAACAGCGTTGAACTCAAGAATGTGATCCTTTTCGATCATGTTCAGACTCCTCATTACAACTATGTGGGAGCCAGCATCCTCGGATACTTCAGCCATATGGGTGCAGGCTCCATCACAAGTAATGTCAAGAGTGACAAAAAGCTTGTGGTTGTTCATAACGGTACCGAGAGCATTGAGACCGGTATCAAGAAGTTCGGCGCAATGCTGGGTGACCATGTTGAGGTAGGCTGTAATGCGGTATGTAATCCCGGCACAGTGATCGGCAGAAATTCAAACGTATATCCCACCTCCTGCGTAAGGGGCGTTGTTCCCGAAAACAGCATCTACAAGAACAGCGGTGAGATCATACACAAAGAAGAGAGGTAATTTAAGATGGGCAAGTATTTCGGAACAGACGGATTTCGCGGCGAGGCTAACAAGGATCTGAATTTTGAGCATGCTGTAAAGATCGGACGTTTCCTCGGATGGTATTACGGAGCAAATCAGGGCAAGAAGGCCAAGATCGTAATCGGTAAGGACACAAGACGCAGCAGCTATATGTTCGAGTATGCTCTCTGCACAGGCCTTATGGCATCGGGAGCAGATGCATATATCATGCACGTAACCACCACTCCCTCCGTAGCTTATATCACAAGGGTTGATGATTTTGACTGCGGCATCATGATCTCCGCATCCCACAATCCTTATTATGATAACGGCATCAAGCTTTTCAACGGAAACGGCGAGAAGATGGATGAGGAGACCATTCTCAAGGTTGAGGATTACATCGACGGAAAGCTTGAGATTCCCGTAGCCGAAAGAGACAGTATCGGACGCACCGTGGATTATGTTGCGGGACGTAACCGTTATATCGGATATCTTATCTCTCATTCCAAGTACGGATTCAAGGATGTCAAGGTCGGTCTCGATGTTGCAAACGGTGCGGCATGGCAGATCGCAAAGGGAGTTTTTGATGCTCTCGGAGCCAAGACCTATGTCATGAACGATGAACCCGACGGATTCAATATCAATACCGATTGCGGAAGCACACATATAGAGCATCTCCAGAAGTTCGTTGTCGAAAAGGGCCTCGATGTGGGTTTTGCATACGACGGAGATGCAGACAGATGCCTTGCAGTTGACGAGAAGGGCAATGTCATCACCGGCGACCATACCCTTTACATCTATGGTCTGTATATGAAGGAGCGCGGAAAGCTACTTAACAACAAGGTCGTTACCACCGTTATGAGCAATTTCGGACTTTACAAGGCTCTCGACAAGGTTGGCATCGAGTATGAGAAAACCAAGGTCGGTGACAAGTACGTATATGAGAACATGGTTCAGAACGGCCACCGTATCGGAGGAGAGCAGTCCGGACATACTATTTTCACCAAGTATGCCACAACCGGTGACGGTATCCTTACCAGCCTTAAGCTGATGGAGGTTATGCTGGCAAAGGGCAAGCCCATGAGCGAACTTGCGGCACCTGTTGTATTCTATCCCCAGGTTCTCAAGAATGTCCGCGTTAAGAGTAAGCCCGATGCACAGAACGATCCCGATGTTCAGGCAGCTGTTAAGAAGGTTTCCGATGAACTCGGAGATACCGGACGTATCCTTGTCCGCGAATCCGGAACGGAGCCCGTTATCCGTGTCATGGTAGAGGCTGAAACGGACGAGCTTTGTGAAAAGTATGTGGACAGCGTCATAGATGTTATCAGGGCAAAGGGACATATTGCTGAGTAAGATCTGTTCCATCCGGGTAAAAGAAGAACGGTGCCCGCAAGCCGGAATATGGCCCGGTTTATGAATAATTCATATTCAGCGTGTATTGTGCAATATTGGTGCAATACACGCTGAATTTTGCTATAATAAATAAGTACGCTGAATACAGATATTTCACTTTAAGTGTAGCACCATATGCAGACATAAACAGGAGATGATCTGTGTTCTTATGTCCGTGGACGTGTTCTCAACATCAAAATAATCAGATTATTCGGGAGGCATGCTATGTTCGAACAGGTAAAACTTAATTTTGCATCAGATGCACTTGAGCCGGTCATCGATACTGCTACGGTAGAGACTCATTATGGCAAGCACCATGCAGCTTATACCAAGGCATTTAATGATCTTGCAGAGAAAGCAGGACTTTCCGGAAAGAGCGCAGAAGAGATACTGGGCAGTCTTGATAGTGTTCAGGATGATGCGCTTCGTACCGGTCTTCGCAACCAGGGAGGCGGATATCTGAATCACAATATTTATTTCGAGCAGCTTAAGCCTGTTTCCGAAGCAAAGAAGGCTCCGGAAGGTGCTCTCCTTGCCCAGATCGAGAAGCAGTTCGGAAGTGTGGATGGACTTAAGGAAGAACTGAATGCACTGGCTGCATCTCAGTTTGGCTCCGGATGGGGATGGCTCGGCAAGAAGGCTGACGGAACTCTTGTCACATACAAGACTGCCAACCAGGATAATAATTACAGCCTTAATATGGATGTTACCCCAGTTCTTACTCTTGATGTCTGGGAGCATGCATATTATCTGAAGTACAGAAATCTCAGGGCCGATTATCTCAAGGCTCTCTGGGATCTTATCGACTGGAGCGTTGCTGAAGCGCGTTATAATGCATGAGTGTTGACAGATTTTTACGGTGCGGGTGACATTATCCACCCGCACTGATGGTCTTTGAAAGAGAACGATTATGATCACTGTCTCTTACCTGATATCCTTTCTTGTAGCGATAATCATACTTCTGTTTATGATCACCTACGGAGAGGGGTATAGTATCAACCAGATACTTCTTGCTGTTGTGATAGTCATCGGAAACGGTGGCTATTTTGCGCTGTCTGTCTCGGAGGATCTTTATCATGCGATCCTTTGTACGCAGCTTACATATACTATCGGGCTTTTTGCCCCGATGATCCTTTTCGTGAACATAACGGAGATTTATAAGATAAGGATGCCAAGCTGGCTTCTGTGCTGTATGTATGCTGTTCAGTTCGCACTTTTTCTGTGTACCGCAACAATAGGAAAAACCGATGCCTGGTACAGCAGTGTTGAATATAACAGGATGGGAGATATCGTATATCTTTCCAAGGAATACGGACCCTTCCATACAGTTTATATGATCACTCTCTATCTGTATTTTCTGCTGCTTGTCATCTGTTCCGCGGGGATCATAAAAGGGAAAAGAAAAGTATCAGCTCAGGATGCTACGGCGATATTTTTTCTGGAATTTTTCACCATTGCCGTATATGTCGCGGAGAGACTTGTCGGATTCAGAATAGAGCTCTTCCCCTTTGTTATAGTATTCTGTGAAATCCTTTTGCTGATACCAATCACGAAGCTCAATACATATTCCCTTTCCGGCAATAATGAGCTCATCCGCAAGAGGCTTGAGGATGAGGGATACATATTCTTTGACAGAAGGCTCAGGTTCATGGGCGGAAACCAGAAGGCATTTGAGTTTTTTCCGGAGCTTTCGGAATGGGCTCTTGAAAAGAAGATTCCTGGGTCAGGAGGAAGATTTAACACATATCTCCGCCAGCCTCTGTACAGATATCTTGAGGAGCAGAACGAAGAACTGTCCATCGGCAGTTTTACCATGAAGGACATTAAGCTGTCATATCGTATCGGCACGATCCGTAACCGCTCGGGCATAACCCAGGGTTACATCATAGAACTGGATGAAGGAAGATACCTGAGCGACCGGAGAGAGGGCGGATCGTGATATGACAGATGTGAAGATCTGAT
>JAEEGJ010030034.1_pt1 | contig 10664 bp, 11 predicted proteins | sample 8958761 | NCBI WGS metagenome assembly JAEEGJ01 (sample SAMN16246546, study PRJNA631951) | gut metagenome | biome: gut microbiome; feature: rumen; material: RS-attached | host: Bos | place: Iran: Karaj | collected 2018-10
GGCTTGTGCCGCCCGCGCCTTCCGGCATCCTGTTTTTCCGTTATTCGATATCCAGTTCGATCGGCGCGTCGATGTCTTCCCCGACGTATTTGCCGTTCTTTTTGCGCTGCTTGACGCACTCGGTCAGCAGATACTCGATCTGCCCGTTGACCGAGCGGAAATCGTCCTCCGCCCAGGCCGCGATAGCCGCGTAGAGGCGGGGCGAAAGGCGCAGCGGCACTTGTTTCTTCGTGTTTCTGGGGTCTTCGCTCATTGTTTGGCCTCCCTGTGAGCGGTCAGACTAGTACAGGCTTCCGGAGTTGACGATGGGCTGCGCGTCCTTGTTGCCGCAGAGCACGACCAGCAGGTTGGAGACCATCGCTGCCTTGCGCTCCTCGTCCAGTTCCACGGTGTTGTTTTCCGCCAGTCTGTCCAGAGCCATTTCGACCATGCCGACGGCGCCGTCCACGATCATCTTGCGGGCGTCGATGATGGCCGATGCCTGCTGTCTCTGCAGCATGACTGCCGCGATCTCCGGCGCGTAGGCCAGATACGTGATGCGCGCTTCGAGGACCTCGATGCCGGCGTCCAGGACCTTGGACTGGATCTCGTCGCGGATGCGGCGTGCGACCAGTTCGGAAGAACCTCTCAGGCTGCCTTCGTCCGCGATGCCGTCGCCGGTGGTATCCACGCCGGGCGCCACGTCGTAGGGATAGATGCGCACGATCTCGCGCAGCGCGCTGTCGCACTGCAGGGAGAGGTATTCTTTATAGTTGTCCACGTTGAACACCGCTTTCGCCGTGTCGGTGACCCGCCACATGACCGCGATGCCGATCTCCACCGGATTGCCCAGGCAGTCGTTGATCTTCTGGCGGGAGTTGGACAGGGTCATGACTTTGAGGGAGATCTTCTTGCTGGAGCCGATCTCGCCGGTCTGCTTGCCGCTGGTGGCCAGCGTAGCGAGCAGGGACGTCTTTTCTCCGCTGTCCACGTCGCCGCTCTGGGAGAGACGGGTGTTCGCTGCCGGGTTCACGGACACGCAGAAGGGGTTGACGTGATAGAAGCCTTCGCCTTTCAGCGTGCCGACGTATTTGCCGAACAGGGTGAGCACCAGGGCTTCCTGCGGGCGGATGACCTTCAGTCCCAGCAGCAGGATCCAGCCGAAGGCCAGCCACAGGATCGAAACGACCATTACCAGGGTGCGCAGCGGACCGGGCACGTAGCTGACGCCCGCGCCGATCAGCAGGAAAAGCGCTGCGATGTAGAGCACGATGACTCCGATGAGAACGGCCATGCCGTTCTTTCTTTTGTTGAGAATGATTTCGTTCATATTCTAAATACCGTCCTTTTGAAAAACGTGAATATATTTGATATCAAAATAATATCACAAAGATACTTTCTGTCAAGAGCAATTTTGTTGTAAAATAAAAAAGGATCGGAGGACAGAAAAAATGAAGACGATAGGCCTGATCGGCGGCATGAGCTGGGAAAGCACAGTGCCGTATTATCGATTGATCAACGAATATGTCAAAGACGCGCTGGGCGGACTGCATTCCGCGAAGATCGCGCTGTACAGCGTGGAGTTCGACGAGATCGAAAAGTGCCAGTCCGAAGACCGCTGGGACGATGCGGCAAAGATCCTGGCAGACGCGGCAGCCGGCCTCGAAAAGTGCGGCGCGGACTTCATCCTGATCTGCACGAACACGATGCACAAGGTGTTCGACCAGGTGCAGGCGGCGGTGAACGTGCCTTTGCTGCACATCGCGGACGCGACGGGCGAAGCGCTGAAAGAGGCGGGCATCCAAAAAGTGGGCCTGCTCGGCACGCGCTACACCATGCAGCAGGATTTCTATAAAGGAAGATTAGCGCAGGCGGGCTTCGAGGTCTGCGTGCCGGCGGAAGGCTTTATCGCGGGGCTCAACCGCATCATTTTCGAGGAGCTCTGCGTGGGGATCATCAAAGAGGACTCGCGCCGTTTCTTCGCGCAGGCGATCGAAGACCTGAAAGACCAGGGCTGCGAAGGGGTCATCCTCGGGTGCACGGAGATCGGCCTTCTCGTGCGGCCGGAAGACAGTAGCCTGCCTCTGTTCGATACGACCGTCATCCACGCACAGGCCGCGGCGAAACGCGCGCTGGAATAATTTCAAAATTTTTTTCCGGCCCGTTGTAACGAACGGGCCGTTTTCTGCATTAACGTTCTGAAAAGGGGAAAGGAGGTGAAGAGATGCAGTCCATGGAAGAGATCTACCGGCAGCACGCGCAGACGGTCTACCGCTATCTGTGTTCGCTCACGGGCGACGAAGACCTGTCCGAAGAGCTGACCCAGGAGACGTTCGCGCAGGCGGTCGGCAGCATCGGGCGCTTCGACGGCAGCTGCAAGGTTTCGACCTGGCTGTGCGCCATCGCGAAGAACCAGCTGATGGCGTACCGGCGCAAACATCCGCTGCAGGACAGTCTGGACGAACTGGCGGAAAGCGGCGTCGAGCCGGGCGGCGGGACTGCTCCTTCACCCGAAGCGGAAACGCTGGCGGCAGAGCGCAAAAGAATCCTGTACGCGGCGATCCACGAGAGCCCGGAGCCTGCCCGCGAGGTGCTGTATCTGCGTCTCCTCGGAGGCCTGTCGTTCAAGGAGATCGGCGACGTCCTGGGGCAGAGCGAGAACTGGGCGAGAGTGACGTTTTACAGAGGAAAAGAGAAATTGAAGGGGAAGGTAAGAGACGATGAAGAATGATCTGAGCTGCGCGGTGGTAAGAGATCTGCTGCCGAGCTACATCGATAAGCTGACGAGCAAAGAGACGAACGGGGCGGTCGAGCGGCATCTGGAAGGCTGCGAAGAATGCCGCAAAGTCCTGGCCGTCATGCAGGGGGAAGGGGGACCCGCTGCAGAGGAGAACAAGGCCGAAGCGAAGGAGATCGACTATCTGAAGAAGATCCGTACCGGCACGTGGAAGCGCGTGATCGCGGGGGTTTTGGCCGCCGCGTTCGTGATCGGCGCCGGCGTCTGGATCAAGCTATACCGGATCGGCAGCTACGTGGACCCGTCCGCGGTGAACATCACGAGCGTCGTCGTGAGCGGCGACACGGTGGCGATTGCCGGCAACCTGAAGGACAAGAGCCTGGGCGTGACCCACGCGGACATGCTGCTCAAAGATGGCGGCGTCATGGAACTTGCTTACCGGGCTGCGAAGACGGGCGGCAAGGATAACGACTTTTCCTATGTTGCTTCGGGGGGCAACGGTTACGCGGACGTGCAGGAGATCCGCATGGGGGACCGCATCGTGGCATACCAGGGCGTTCTGATCGACGAGCAGGTCTCCGCCGTATACAACGCCCGCCATCCGTACGTGGGCGACATGCCGGCCAACGGCGCGCTGGCGAGCGCGCTGGGCATCCGGGAGGCGATCGGCCCTTATGAAAACGAACTGTCCACCGCGGCAGAGCCTTACGGCTGGACGTTATATTCCCAGAAGGATCTTACCAGCCAGGAACTGGCCGCCATACGTCAGGAACTGCAGCGCGACGCTGCCGTGATGCTGGCCTGCGTCGATAACCTGGGCTGGGTGGAATTTCAGTTTGCGAACGGAACAAGCCTGAAGCTGACAACTGAAGATGCGAGCGCGATGCGAAATGCGGACATTAAAAAAGAGGCGGATAATCCGATCCGCCTGCAGCTCCTGATGAAGGAATGGCCGAAGCCGGTGTATTACGTCGAGACCATGGGAAACTAACACACAACGCAAAGAAAAAGCGCGGCCGAAAGGCCGCGTTTTTCTTCTATTCTTTCTCTAACACTTTCGAAAACTGCGTCTCGTAGAGTTCTTTGTAGATGCCGCCTTTGGCCAGCAGCTCGTCGTGGCTGCCTTCTTCCGCGATCACGCCGCCGTCCACCACGAGGATCTTGTCCGCGGACAGGATCGTGGAAAGCCGGTGCGCGATGACGATGGAAGTACGGCCTTCCATCACCTTGTCCATCGCGTCCTGGATCGCGTTCTCCGAGATGGAGTCCAGCGCGGACGTGGCCTCGTCCAGGATCAGGATGCGCGGGTCCTTCAGTACGACGCGGGCCAGCGAGATCCTCTGTTTTTCGCCGCCGGAGAGCTTCAGCCCCCGGTTGCCGACCTCGGTGTCGTAACCTTTTTCCAGCCCTGCGATCATATCGTGGATGTTCGCGATCTTACAGGCGTTCTCGATCTCCTCCTGCGTGGCGCCGGGTTTGGCGTACAGCAGGTTCTCCCGTATGGTACCGTTGAACAGGTAGCTCTCCTGGCTCACCATGCCGATGGCCTGCCGCAGCATCTTCAGTTTGATGGACCGCACGTCCAGCCCCGCCACTTTCACGTGGCCGCTGTCCACGTCGTACAGCCGCGGGATGAGGTTCACGACAGTCGATTTGCCGCTGCCCGAACGTCCCACGATGGCGTACATGGCGCCGCCGGGCACAAAGAAGTTGATGTCGGTCAGGATCTGCTTGTCGGGCGTATAGGAGAAGGCGACGTGCTGGAATTCCACGGACGGATTCGAGAGGTCCGGCGCGGTGCCCAGCAGCGGGTCCTTGATGTTGTTCGTCTTGTCGAAGTAATCGAAGATGCGGGTGAACAGCGCCAGCGATCTCGTGAAGTCCACCTGGATGTTCAGCAGGCTCTGCACCGGGCGGTACAGGCGGTTGATGAGCGCGACGGTGGCGGTGATCATACCGACAGTCAGGTTCGGGTCGCCCTTCGCGATGATCAGGTAGCCGCCGGCGAAGTAGATCAGCAGGGGACCGACCTGGGTGAACATGCCCATCATCACGCGGAACCACTGGCCGGAGCGCTGTTCCTTGATGTTGAACTGGGTCACTTCTTCGTTGACCTTCACGAAGCGTTCGTACTCTTCCTCTTCCTTCGTGAACAGCTTCACCAGCAGCGAACCGCTCACGGACAGCGTCTCGTCCACGAGCTGGTTCATCTCGTCGGATTTCGCGCGGGCTTCGCTCAGCAGTTTAAAGCGGGTGACGCCCACTTTTTTTGTGGGGATGACCAGCAGAGGCACGATGGCGATGCCCACGAGGGCCAGCTTCGGGCTCATGGCGAACAGCGCGATGACGGTCGTGACGACGGTCGCCACGTTGGAGACGACGGACGTCAGCGTGCCGGAGATGACGTTGGACACGCCGTCGATGTCGGAGTTCATGCGGGTGATGATGTCGCCCTGTTTCTCCGTCGTGAAGAAACTGTGGGGCATGCTCTGCAGATGCGCGTACATCTGGTTCTTCATGTCGAAGATGATGCGCGAACTGATCCAGGCGTTGATGTAGCTTTCGAGCACGCCGATGACCTGCGAGAGCGTCATGGTGGCGAACGCCGCGATCAGCAGTTTGACCAGCAGCTGCAGGTTCTTTCCCACCAGCGCTTCGTCCACGATGCGCCCCGTGATGATCGAGGGCAGCAGGCCGACGGCCGCGGAGAGCAGGATGGCGATGAACACCAGCGCGAATTGGAATTTATAGGGTTTGAGATAGGAGGCGATGCGCAGCAGGAGCGCCTTGGTAACTTTCGGCACCTGCTGCTTTTCCTCGTCTGTCATGAAATGAACGGGGCCGTGCCCGCCCGGTCCTGGTGCCATAGGTTCCTCCTTGATTTAAAGGGGTCGTAACGATACAATAATTATACTGGTATTTCTGCGAATCCGCCACAGTGCTAGGAGGCAACATGAGGAAAATTTATTATAACGCGAACATCGTCACCATGGAAAAAGACGCCATGCACGCCGATGCCATGCTGGTGGAAGACGGCTGCTTCAAAGCGGTCGGCACCAGGGACGAGATCTTCGCCAAGGTGGGCGCCTGCGAAGCTGAAGACATGAAGGGCAAGACCATCCTTCCCGGTTTCTTCGAGACGCATATGCACAACCTGTCGGAAGGACTCATCCTCCGCGACATGAACCACAACGCCTGCACATCGATCGAAGGCCTGATCGAGTATTCCCGCGAGTTCCTCGCGACCCACGACATCCCCGAAGGACGCTGGGTGCGCGGCCGCGGCTGGAACCAGGACAACTTCTCCGACGAACAGCGCTTCATCACCCGCGACGATCTGGATAAGATCTCCACGACCGTACCTCTCGCCTTCACCCGCACCTGCGGCCACGTGATCGTCTGCAACACCGCCGCCCTGAAGATCATGGGCATGAGCGAACACGCGGACGACGTGGAAGGCGGCGTCATCGACCGGGACGAGACCGGAAGACCGCTGGGCATCTTCCGCGAGAACGCCCGCGCCTGCGTGCTGGACGCCATCCCCGAGGAGACGCTGGAAGGGGTCAAGGAACTCATCTGCTACTCCCAGGAAAAGGCCCTGAAGTGCGGCATCGTCGAGATCCACTCCGACGACTTCAAGGACGTGCCGGGCAACTATAAAAAGGTCATGCAGGCCTATCACGAACTGATCGAAGAGGGCAAGATGAAGATCCGCGTGTATGAGCAGTGCAACCTGCCCGTGCGCGAATGGCAGGCCGACTTCTTCGCCAACGGCTACGGCACCGGCTGGCAGGACACCGAGAAATACACGCTCGGACCGTACAAGGTGCTGATCGACGGCGCGCTGGGCGCCCGCACCGCGCTGATGCGCGAACCGTACAAGGACGGCGACGGCAAGAACTGCGGCGTGGCGATGCTGACCCAGGACGAACTGGACTTCCTGGTGGACAACGCGTACAAGCACAACTGCCAGATCGCGATCCACGCCATCGGCGACAAGGGCATGGATATGGTCATGGAGGCTATCGAAAAGGCTCGGAAGAACAACCCCGGCTGCGGCAAGGGCCGCGACGGCATCATCCACTGCCAGATCATGAACCCCGACCAGTATGAGAAGATGAAGGAAATGGGCCTGATCGGCTACATCCAGCCCATCTTCCTGAATTACGACTACAAGATCCTCGTCACCCGCGTCGGCGAAGAGAAAGCCGCGACGAGCTACGGCTGGAAGACCATGTTCGACATGGGCATCCCGGCCTGCGGCGGTTCCGACTGCCCGGTCGAGGATATGAACATCCTGCAGAACATCCACTGCGCGGTCACCCGCAAGGGCAACGACCTGAATCCGCCGGGAGGATGGCAGCCCGAGCAGAACCTGACCGTCGAGCAGGCCGTCAGCCTGTTTACGACCCAGGCGGCGTACGCTTCCTGGAGAGAGGACTGGGCCGGCAGCATCAAGGCGGGCAAGTCCGCGGACTTCGTTGTGATCGACAGGGATATCTTTGCGATCGATCCGGACGACATCTTAAACGCATCGGTCGAACGGACCTATATCAGAGGAAATTGTGAATACCGCGCAGAATAATTATAAGTTCATAGGTCTGATCCTGGCGCTCAGCCTGGCGTTTGGCCTTGCCGGCTGCAAAGCCAAGGTAGACCCCCAGACCGCGCAGGCCATCCAGGACGCCCAGGCGGCGCTGCAGGCGGAAGAAAACGGCGGGACGGAGGAAACCGAAACCGCTTCGGCGGACGATCTGTACGCGCAGGCGGGCCTGACCCCCATCGCCGAGGACGATCCCCTGTGGGCGGACGTGGAACGCGAGAAACCCGCCATCGCCCAGCTGCTGGCGTATAAAGCGACGTTTGCGGACACGTTCGACGAGAACGAGCCGTCCGCGGACGATTTCTGGACGGTCACGGGCATGGGCGTTACCGCTGTGCCGCCGGAGAAAGCGACGGACTTCAATAAGATCAACCACGTGCAGCGTGCGGTCGTTCTGGACTACGCGGCCGCGCTGCTGCCCGGCTACGAAGCCGGTGGCGAAGCGCCGAAGCTGGAGGACGTCTACGGGGTGTCGGACAATCCGAAGTCGGACATCATCGACATCGACGGACTGAGCATCAACGTGACGCCGACCGTCGTGCTGCTGGGGACGGATGAAAAAAGCGGACAGACCGTGCTGCGCATGCACATCGAAGATAAGGAAGGGCTGATCGCGCAGACGGATTGGGACGTGCTGCTCGCGCCCTGGGAAGACGAAGAGGAGCACGCGCTGCCGCTCGTGGTGAAACAGTTCTATTCGGTGAATTAAATGAGAAAAAAGAAACTGCTGATCTCCAACTGCCTGCTGGGCATCCCCTGCCGCTATGACGGCAGCTGCAAGAAGATGGACCGCCTGGACGAACTGGAGGATCGATACAATCTGATCGGCGTCTGCCCGGAGGAACTGGGCGGTCTGGAAACGCCCCGCGAACCCTCCGAGATCTTTCTCGGAAGGGTGCTGACGAAGAGCGGCCGGGACGTGACGTACGAGTACGATTACGGCGCCGAGCTCACCCTGAGCATCGCGAAAGGACATGCCATCACGAAAGCGGTCATGCAGGACAGAAGCCCGTCCTGCGGCTGCGGGGTCATCCACAACGGCAAGTTCGACGGCGGGCTGGTCGAGGGCGACGGCGTGACCGTAAAGATGCTGAAAGCCAACGGCATCGAGGTGATCCCTGCCAGCAGGGCAGCGGAGCTGTTGGAAGAGTAAAATAACACAAAAAAAGAAGCCTTTGCAGGCTTCTTTTTTGCTTAGAATACCGTCTTCCCCAGCGCGGAGAGCACGAGTTCGCTGGCCAGCGTGGCGGTGCGGTTGACTTCGTCCAGGATGGGGTTGACTTCCACCATGTCCAGGCTGAGCATATTGTCGCATTCCGCAAACATCTCCATGCACAGGAAAGCTTCGCGGGCGGTCAGACCGTCGTGCACGATGGTGCCCGTGCCGGGCGCGTACTCGGGAGAGACGCTGTCGATGTCGTAGGACACGTGGAACCCTTCGGTGCCGTTGCTGGCGATCTCGATGGCGCGCCGGACGACCTCGCGCATGCCCAGGCGGTCGATGACGTCGATGGAGAAGACCGTGACGCCGGCAGCCTTCATGCGTTCTCTCTCCTTCATGTCGATGTCACGGCCAGCGATCTGCACGCAGTGCTTCGGGTCTACGAAAGCCGGTCCCTGGCCGAAGTCGACCATGCAGTCCGGTCCCCAGCCGCACAGGGCGGAGAAGGGCATGCCGTGCATGTTGCCGGTCTCGGAGGATTCGTCGTTGTTCCAGTCTCCGTGGGCGTCGACCCAGATGATGCCGATGTTGCCGTTATGCGCCTTGGCCACGGCGCTGACCGTGCCTGCCGCCGCGGAGTGGTCCCCGCCGAGCATGATGGGGAACGCGCCTTCTTCGAGGCTCTGCTTCGTGTGTTCGTACAGGCGGCGGTTCATGTCGATCACCTGGTCGTAATTGCGCAGCTTTTCGCTGGTGCGGCCGGTGGAGAGCTGGGTGAGATTGCCCTTGTCGTTCAGTTCATAGCCGAGCTTTTCGATGCCCTGGCAGATACCGGCGAAACGGATGGCTTCGGGACCGATGCAGACGCCGCGCTTGGAAGCGCCCTGGTCGAGCTTTGCCCCGATCAGATCGATGCGTTTTTTCATGGTAAACTCCTTTCGGTAGGGGTAGTTGCTTTTGTGGACCTATTATATCGTAAAATGTTATATTTATACAAGACTGAATAAATATGCACGTCTTTCCGGGGCTGCGCATTCCGTGATATAATCAGTTAGAACATAAGGAGGTTTTCCATGTTAAAGATCTCGAGAGAATTTGTGACGGGCGACCACAGCCCGGATAATAAGCCGGTCGCGTTCTGCGAGAGCGGCGAAACGGTCGAGTTCGACTGCAGAAACTGCTACGACGACCGTCTGCACGCGGACGGCTCCGTGGATCACGAGGAGCTGACCATCGACAACCCCGCCACTGGCCCGCTGTACGTGAACGGCGCCGAACCCGGCGACGTGCTGAAAGTGGAGATCCTGAAGATCCGGCTGAACGGCAAAGGCTATATGCGGCAGTCCCTGGTCGGCGGCGCGTTTTACCAGCGTCCCGGCGTTAAGGAAAGAGTCGTGCGCGAGTTCGACGTGTCCGGAGATACGGTGAAATTCAACGATAAACTGGAATTCCCCATCGATACGATGATCGGGGTCATCGGTACGGCTCCCGTGCCCGGCAGCCTGCCCGGCGTGTGGGAGAACGAGACCCCGGGCAAATGGTCCACGGAACTGCCCGGCGACCACGGCGGCAACATGGACTGCAACAAGATCGTGGAAGGGTCCACGCTGTATCTGCCGGTGAACGTGCCCGGCGCGCTGCTTTCCATGGGCGACATGCACGCGCTGATGGGCGACGGCGAATCCATGATCTGCGGCCTGGAATCCGCGGGCAAGGCTACGGTGCGCGTATCCGTCGTCAAGGGCTGGCATCTGCCCACGCCCTGCCTGATCCACAAGGGCGGCAAGCGCTTCTCCACGATCCAGAGCGATCCGGACCTGATGGCTTCCGCGAAGAAAGCCGCGAACTGCATGCTGGACTTCCTGCTCGAATACACGGACCTGGGCGAATATGACGGCGGCAAGCTGCTGTCGCTGAAAGGCGACCTGGCGATCTGCCACATCATCAACGACCTGCTGACCGTGCGCATGGAGATCGATACGTATATCCTGGATCAGTATGGGATCAAACTTCCCTAGAGGTATTTATGGCACTGCTTTTAACGGGCGGCACGGGTTTTATCGGCTCGCACACCGCCGTCGAATTCATACAGGCTGGTTATGACGTCGTCATCGCGGACGACCTGTCCAACAGTTCCGCCGACGTCGTGGACCGGATCGAGACCATCACGGGCGTGCGGCCGG
>JAEEGJ010030036.1_pt1 | contig 10663 bp, 6 predicted proteins | sample 8958761 | NCBI WGS metagenome assembly JAEEGJ01 (sample SAMN16246546, study PRJNA631951) | gut metagenome | biome: gut microbiome; feature: rumen; material: RS-attached | host: Bos | place: Iran: Karaj | collected 2018-10
GTGCCGCTCCAAAATACTATAGCTACTTTGCTCATGTGAGCATACCTCCTTATGATTTGTTTGCAGTTAGCCAAGGCTAACCACAAGATATTAAATATACCGTTACCCAATCTGATAACGGCCGGACACATTCGGAATATCCGTGTCCAAGCGAAAATATACCACAGATGGCTGTTTGTGTCAAAATCCGTTCACATAAAAAATAATAAGTAACAGGTGATTTTAAACAAAAAAGTATTTCACTTTTTCGAAGGAGTGTTATAATTCGAGTGTAATCGCTTACATGTGCAGTAGGGGTATTGTACAAAGCGATAAATTATAACATCAAGAAAGGAAGAATGGACATATGGGGCGTCGGGTACTTGCCATGCTTTTAAGTATGGTTCTTTTTGTTATCCTATTTGACAATTCAGAAGCTATTTTCAGCTATGCTACATTCCAAAACGAAGCAGAAAAATCTATCGCAAATATGACGGAGGTTTCCATGGCAACCGGTGCGGGATTCGTATCGGAAGAGCAGTTTGTTGACCCTTTACCTGAAATTATTTCGGTAAGCGGAAACGATGTTGAGATGACGTCACCGACGATCGACGAGGCAAAAGATACGGCCGACAAATCGCCTCAAATACAGATCGGTGAAGCAGGCGAGGCCAAAGACATCCCGGACGCAGAGGATTTTGCTTGCGTGCGGGAGATCGGAGATGTTCGGATCACAATAAATGCTCCCGCAGGCGTTTTTCCTGCAGGCTCACAAGCAATAATAAACGAACTGACCGATGAAACGACTGTGAACAATATCGAAAATGCGGTCACCGACTTTTTGTCAGGCGATCAGACGATCACTTCGATCAGGGTATTTGACATTACCATATATGACGCTGAAGGGCAGGAGATACAGCCCAATACAGAAAAAGGAAATGTCAGAGTGGTTATCGACAATATAGATACATCGGAAGCCATGGATAATGATGATAAAGACATGGCGGTATTTCATGTTGAGGATTCAATGGAAAGCGTTACATCCGTAAGCGCAACCATAGGTGAAGGAGAAGTAAGCTTTGATGCAACCCGGTTTTCGCCTTATGCGGTGATCTCGATTGACGGAAATCCCGATGACGATCCGGCTATCCTTATTGCTCCCGATGAATTGATCGAGTCAATGAAGGTAAAGATATTAGATCCTTCGAATAAAGAGATACCGTTTGATGCGGATAACAACGCAAAGATCTCACTTAATGACACGATAAGTGTCAGATATGTTTTTAAAACTCCGATCACGATACATCCCGTAGAAGGCGGGTATCCCGCTTATGACGGAATAAATATCCGTTCAAAGGCAAAATACGCACTTCCCGGCATTCCCAAAGTATGTTCCTGTCCGGGCGGGTTTGATATTGATGTTACAAACGGCTTGGAATCTCTTGGAACCATTCATTTTGATGAAGACGGAAATGCCGTACTCACCGTTGCGGAATTCCACGATGAACCGGCATTTGCTGAAGATGCGGTGGCCGACCTTGCAAGGACGCTTAATCTTTCAAAAGAGTCAGACGGAGATCAGGAGGACTATTCCCTTACCTTCGGCAGCAGTACGTATCATGTCAAGATCAAAGAATTTATGCCTCAGCCGCCTACGGTCAACAAGGTTTCGATGGGGCTTGATGCTGACGGAAACATCACTTGGAAGATAACCGTTACCAACGATGGAAAACCGATCCAGTACAAAGACGGATATACGTTTACCGACACGATCGAAGACAAGCAGATCTTCGTGGAAAATTCCCTTAAGTCGGGCGGTACTCCCGTTACTTATACAAAAAGCGGCAATACGATAAGCTGGACAGACAAAGACAATACTCCGTCCAAAGTTCTTACATATGAGTACAAGACTCATGTAGACTTTTTGAAGCTTACTGCAAAGACCAACGAGAACACCGAAAAGCAGAGCGAAGTCAAGAACACCGTTAAGGTCAGTGCTCCCGCAGGCGCCGATTACGATGCACTTTCCATCAGCAAAACCGCTACAGATACCGTGAAGAAGCAGATTCATAAGTGGATCGAGAAGACCGGAACGGATGTCGATGCGACCGGTAAGTCAACATGGAAAATAATAATACGAAACAACGGATTTAAGCTTAAAGATGTTGTTCTTAAAGATATTTTTGATACAGACGGAGTGGAAATAGAAGCAACGAATTTTGTCATAAAAGACAAATCGAACAACCCTGTTTCTTTTTCGCCTCCGGTAAAAAACGGGAATGAATATACTATCGCTTTGACCGACCCGATGGTGGGAAATGCGGAGTATACGGTTACTTATGATACTCAGATAAAGGATTACGATAAATTCTTAAAAGGCAATCATAAGGTTCCTCAGAACAAGGCGAATATCAGCTACAAATACGATCCCCTCGGAGACGAAAGCACATGGAAATCCTCCGAAGGTCCCGGTGTGGGAGTGGATTTCAAGAGTCCCAATACCATTATGCCCAAAGCTGCCATCAAGAAGACGGCTCAAAGCATTGATGTTGTTAACCACACAATGAGCTGGCTTATAGAGATCAACAATAACAAGCAGGCTTTAACGAATGTCAGTGTTACCGATGCCATTCCGGCAAAGCAGATATTCAAGAGCCTTGATTGGGTGAAGATAGATGGCGCTGATGTCAGTGAGCCCGTTTACTCGCTCGATGATTCCGACCCCACCAAAATAGTTGTTTCCTTCGGCGACAATATAGTTGGCAAGAAGGCTTCTTTTTACATAACTACAGAGCTTACCGATGAAGCGAACTATCTGTGGGCAGGAAATAAGAAAGAAACGTTTACCAATAAGGCCACTGTCAAATCAGAGGGAAATCCCGAAGTGACCGATTCGGCAAGCAAGGAGTACGCAAGCACGGTTCTGGCCAAGAAGTCGGAAAATTACGATTACAACACTCATAAGATAAAATACACGATCACCGTCAACCAGAACGCTATGGCGATGAACGGTGTGGTTGTTACCGATAAGCTGAATGAAAACCTTGAATATGTTGCGGGCTCGTCATCGGCTGTAGGAACGGTATATGATACCGACTCCAATACGCTTACGTTTACTTTGGGCTCCATATCCGAAAAGATCGATATCGTTTTTGAGGCAAGAGTCAAGGACGGAGCAATTTTTGAAAATACCGACAAGACTATAAACATTCCGAACACCGCTTCAATGATAAGCAATGAGTATTCGGGTAATACACAGGTCACATGCAACAACCCTATCAACAATGAGGTCATCCATAAGGACGGAAAGCAGGATAAAGAAGTCATTGAATACACCATAAAGGTAAATCCCGCACGCCAGGATCTGTATAAGGACGGAATAGATGAAGTGCTTATCGAGGACATCATCGGCGCAAGTATGGTGTTGGATAAAAGCACGATCAAACTATGCAAAGCGGATATTGATTCGACGGGTAAATTTACCGAGAAAGAACTTGTTGACGCCGAAATAAAGCCTGTTGAGTATACGGAATCAAAAACCATACTAAGAGTCGTTATTCCCAAGAGCGGCAGAAATGATGCATATATACTTAAGTATACGGCAAGAATGATGAACTACGATGCCCACGATTTCAGCAATATCGCTCATTTGAAAGGTTACGGGGATGACAGTATCAATCTGTCGAAAGTAGAATTTTGGGACACCAATTTCTCTACCGTTAAGTTTTCGAATTACGCCTTTTATATAGGCGAATTGAGAGATCCGAACGAGGATCATATATTGCCGGGCGGACATTTTCAGCTTCTCGATCCCGAGCAGGATGAGAAAGTGGTTGCGGAAGCCACCAGCGATTCCAACGGACAGATCATGTTTGCCGGTAATGAAATAATGCCTAATCATGAATATCATTTAAAACAGACCGATGCTCCGGAAGGCTATGTGATCCCGGATGACCTTAAAGACGGTACAAGAGTTGTTCACACAGACGATAAGGGTATTACGGTCGCAAAGGAAAAGAAAAGTGAACACACCGTACACAATTCAAAACCGGATCGTGTGATCGATTTCGAATTGCTTGATGAGACAGACAAGTCAACAGATTTAACGGGTCTTCACGATACACCGGCAAAGATCGTTGTATATAAAGGTTCTGATAAAGTCTGGGAGACCGGAGACGGAGAGTTTAAAGCGGTATACGGGATCGAGTACAAGGTTGTGGAAGAGACCACGCCTTTCGGTTATCACGGCCATTCGGAACCCGGTTACAGATTTAAGATCGATGAAGACAGTGAGAAACTTGTTCTTTTGGATGATTATGCGCATGTCAAAATTTCGGGCGATACCATAACCATGTACGATGAAGCCAAAGACAGCATAAGCATCTTAATTGACGATATTTCCAAAATGCAGGAGAAATCTGTTAAAGGCGGTACCTTTGAAATACTCGACGAGACAGATACTGTCATAAAGAGCTGGACGGGCGACGGAGCCCCCAAAGAGGTTGAACTGCCCGAAGGCGAATATAAGTTAAAACGTGTAGATGAGCCTTTCGGTTTCGAAGAAGAAGATAAGATTTTGGAATTCAAGGTCAAACCGGGAAGCGGAGGAGAGCTTGAGATAGAGCCGATTTCCGTTACGGGCGATGTGATCATCGACGGCAAAAAGATAACGGTGCACGAAACTTCCAAAGATACCGATGCGATCACGGTTGATCCCGCAGAGGCGATGGGAAGCGATCCGTTGGACGATGAGATCGATTATAAGTTAACTCCGAGAAAATATACGGACGGTCTGCCGACCGGTCTTGACGATACTCCCGCATGGAAAAAGAGTGACGGAACGCCGATGGATCTGCTTCCGCAGATAGAATACGATCTTACCATGAGCGACAAGGACGGAAAGAGTGTATCAAAGATCGTTATGATAGACGAGCACGGAAAGCTTGTGATAAAGGATTATCCCGCACTCAAGAAAGTTGCGCCCAAACCCGCACCTCCGTCTTTGGTAACTCCCGATCCGGGCACACCGGGTTCGGGCGGAAGCACTACACCTGCGACTACACCCGGCACGCCTTCGGCAACCACACCCGAAAGCACAACACCAACTGTGTCAGATGCTTCTTCGGACACCTCGGTCGAAGCAAAGAGCGATAGTGTAAAGATGGAAACGGTTGCCATGGGACACTCTGCCAAAGGTAAAAAGCAGCTTGCAAAGACAGGCGGATTCTTTGGCACCCCTGTCGGGTATATTGTCGGACTGCTTTTGATGGCGGTCGGATTGTTATTGGCTGCGGGAAAGAAGCAATATCGACTTCAATGAAGATTCGCAAATTATTACAAACTATCGGTATCTTACTGTTTGCGGTCGGTTTTCTGGTCATAGTTACTTCGCTTTGTTTAAATTTAAGGCAGCATGTTATGCGTCGTGCAGCGATCGCGGAGTTTAAGAACATGGTTTCCTCAAAAGCCTTCGATCCGAACAATATAGAAGGCGAAGAGGAGAATGTTTTAAATGACGAGCGGAGCGAAGAAAAGGAAACGGTCGAGGAGGGCGTGGATAATACAAACGCAGCAAAAAAAGTACCCTCTGAAGGCGATATCCTTTATATGCTAAGAATCCCCTGTATAGACTCGGAAAATCCTGTCCGCGAAGGCGTAAGCCTCGGCGTGTTGGCAGATTCCCTCGGTCATGAACCGGGGACTGCCTTCATAGGCGAGGAAGGCAACTGCGTTATCGCAGGACACCGCAACTACAGCTTTGGTTCCTTTTTTAACAGATTGGACGAAGTTTCGATAGGAGATCAGATATATGTTGATACCGAAGACGGTTCTTTATGCTATACCGTCTTTGACATCACAGTCGTAGAACCTGATGATCTTTCAATATTGGAAGACACCGGGGAAGAAACGCTTACGTTATATACCTGCACGCCGCTTTATCTGGCTACTCACAGGCTCGTGATCGTTGCCAAGCGAACCGATTGATCGATGTGCCAAAAGACGGCTTTTCGTAAAGACAATTTCGCCGATTAAATGGAAAATAATAGCTAAATAATTAGAATACCTCGGGGTAGAGAATTCACAAAAAATGTGATAATATACATAAGGCTGTGACCAAAGAGTCACATATATTGAAGAACACAGTGAGATCATTACTTTCAGAAGGAGATAAATAACCATGAAATTGGGAATCGTCGGATTACCGAACGTCGGAAAATCCACATTATTTAATTCGCTTACCAAGGCGGGAGCACAGGCGGCTAATTTTCCGTTTTGTACGATAGATCCGAATATCGGAGTGGTTCCGGTACCCGATGAAAGGATTGAACTTCTCGGAAAGATGTATAACACCAAGAAAGTAACTCCTGCGGCAATAGAGTTTGTTGATATTGCCGGACTTGTAAAAGGTGCTTCGAAAGGTGAAGGACTCGGCAACCAGTTTTTGGCAAATATCCGTGAAGTTGATGCGATCGTGCATGTTGTCAGATGTTTTGATAACGATAATATCATCCACGTCGACGGATCGATAGATCCCGTAAGAGATATAGAAACGATCAATCTGGAACTTATATTTGCCGACATGGAAGTTCTTGAACGACGTATCGCCAAGGTTCAAAGAGCGGCAAACAATGATAAAAAGTATGCAAAAGAAAAAGACTTCGCTCAGAAACTCTATTCATTTTTGGAAGCCGGAAATCTTGCAAAGAATTTTGAAGTCGGCGATGACGATGATGAAAAGGAATTTTTTGAATCGTACAATCTCCTTACCGCTAAACCTGTCATATATGCCGCAAACGTAGCTGAAGACGACTGCGCGGATGACGGCAATTCCAATGAATATGTTAAAAAAGTAAGAGAGTTCGCAAAGAAAGACGGAAGCGAGGTATTTGTCATCAGTGCCCAGATCGAGCAGGAGATCGCCGAGATGGACGATGATGAGAAGCAGATGTTTTTGGAAGAACTCGGACTTAAAGAGTCGGGGCTTGATAAGCTTATAGCGGCAAGCTACAAACTGTTGGGACTTATGAGCTTTTTGACAGCCGGTGAAGACGAATGCAGAGCATGGACCATCAAGATAGGCACCAAGGCGCCTCAGGCTGCGGGAAAGATCCATACGGACTTTGAAAGAGGATTTATAAGAGCCGAAGTCGTTAACTACAAAGATCTTCTTGAATGCGGTTCACTTGCCGCAGCTAGAGAAAAGGCCCTTGCAAGAGTAGAAGGAAAAGATTATGTCGTAAAAGACGGCGATGTAATGCTTTTCAGATTTAACGTTTGATATGCTGATTTAAGAAAGTATTAAGAAAACACCAATATTTAGTACATTATTTTGAAGCCTGCCACAATATGTGGCGGGCTTTTTCTTTGTGCCATAAAAGCCCGTAAAATCAACAAAAAATGAGAAAAAATAATGAAAAAATACTTGCGTTATTATTAAGAATTGGTTATAATGTGGTTAAAAGTGGTACAAAGTGGTAAGAAAGTGGCAGAAAGTGGCGAATAGGAACGCCGGGAGGAGTGATCCCTTATGTTCATGGGAGAATACAACCACACAGTGGACGAAAAGGGCAGACTGATCATTCCCGTAAAGTTCAGAGATGAACTCGGAAGCGAGTTTGTGGTCACCAAAGGCCTTGACGGATGCTTGTTCGCATACGACCTTACCGAATGGAGAGTGCTTGAAGAGAAGTTAAGAGCACTGCCGCTTACCAATAAAGATGCCAGAGCTTTTGCAAGATTCATGCTTGCGGGTGCGGCATCGGTAGAGATCGATAAACAGGGGAGAATACTTCTTCCGCAGGTCTTGAGAAATTTTGCGGGGCTTGAAAAGGACGTTGTACTCATCGGAGTGGCAAGCAGGATAGAGATTTGGAACAAAGAGAAGTGGGAAGATGCTTCCTACGATGCAGATGCCGAAGAACTTGCCGAAAAGATGGAGAATCTCGGAATATAAATGGAATTTAATCACTACTCGGTACTCCTTAAAGAGACCATCGAAGGATTGAACATAAAGCCTGACGGCATATATTTGGACGGCACACTCGGCGGAGGCGGTCATTCATACGAGATCGCAAAGCATCTTTCAAACAAAGGTCACCTCTACGGAACGGACAGAGACGAAGATGCCATTAAAGCGGCGAGTGAAAGGTTAAAAGAATACGGCGACAAAGTAACGACGATAAGAGCAAATTACAAGGACGCCGTAGAAACGCTTAAAGAAATGGGAGTCACCGGAGTCGACGGAATAGTACTCGACCTGGGAGTAAGCTCTTACCAGCTGGATACCGCCGAACGAGGTTTTTCCTATAAAGAAGATTCAAAACTCGATATGCGAATGGACAGAAGGCAAAAGCTGACTGCCGAAGATATAGTAAATACTTACTCGCAAAAAGAACTTACAAGAATAATAAGAGATTACGGCGAAGACAATTTTGCGGCCAACATAGCAAAGCATATATGCCGGGCGAGAGAAGTTAAGCCGATAGAAACAACATTCGAATTAAACGACATTATAAAAGCAGCCATCCCCGCAAAGATAAGAGCTACGGGAGGACATCCTTCAAAGAGAACCTTTCAGGCGATTAGGATCGAATGCAATCACGAGCTTGATGTTTTAAGAGATTCACTTGATGAGATGATTAAGTTTCTTAATCCGGGCGGGCGATTCGCAATAATAACCTTCCATTCGTTGGAAGACAGGATAGTAAAAACGGCGTTCAAGAAAAATGAAGATCCGTGCACATGCCCCAAGAACTTTCCGGTTTGTGTATGCGGCAACAAGCCACTCGGGTTTGCTGTTAACAAAAAGCCGATACTTCCAAGCGAAGAAGAGCTGCAAAACAATAAAAGATCCAAGAGTGCAAAGTTAAGGGTATTTGAAAAAGTTTGATTGTAAAGGTCAGGGAAGACAAATGAGTGCAAAAAGAAATTACGTTTACGGGAATGCAGTAAGAAAAGCAGATTTAAGACTCGAAGTTTACAACGAGCCCACTCACAGAACTTTAAGAGAAATTGAGGGAGAGAAGAAGAGAGAGAAGAAGATGCGCATGAGCTTTCTTTATGTGGCATTTCTCCTCGGCGCATTCGTTCTCCTTGGAAAGTCTTTAATATCATACGTACAGCTTCAGTCCGATCTTACCGCATCGGCTAACCGCATCAGCGCTTACGAGCAGGAGCTCAACAATTTGACACTTGCAAATGATGATGAGTATAGTAAAATGGTTAATGCAGTAGATCTTGAAGAGGTAAGAAGAGTAGCTGTTGAAGAACTTGGCATGGTTTACGCAGATTCAAGCCAAGTCATCACTTACACACGCGAGAACAGCGATTATGTAAGACAGCTTAAAGATATTCCGGATTAAGGTAATGCGTTTTGAATAAAGACGAAAAAAAGGCCGTCAAGAAATTGGCCAAACAAAATCAAAGCAAAGTTGTAGCATTCAGGCTGGGAGTATTGTACATAGCAGTACTCCTGGCTTTTGTCGGTTTAAGCATAAGACTTATCAAGATAACGAGAGAAAATAACGACGAATATCAGCAGCGTATCCTTGCACAGCAGTCGTACGATTCAAAGACACTTGCCGCAAAGCGTGGCGAGATAATAGACTGCAACGGAACGATACTGGCCGCCAGCAAAGAGAATTACAATGTCATTCTTGATGTTAAGATGCTTCTCGATGCCGACAGACAGGCCGGTGACAATACCTGTTCTTTTGAAACAATAAAGGCTCTTTCGGAGACGTTCGGAGTCGAAGAAAACATCATAAGACAGTATATAAATGATGTTCCCGATTCTCAATATTTTGTAGTCAAAAAAGGCGCTTCTTACGAAGAAATGAAGCGTTTCAACGCGTTCACCGATAAACCCACGGAAGAAAACAAAGCGACGAGCCTATATAACGAGAAGATAAAGGGTGTCTGGTTTGAAAAGTATTACGTAAGGGATTATCCGCAGAAATCGCTCGCCAGTGACGTTATCGGTTTTTCCAAGTCCGAGGGGCAGGCTTCTTACGGCCTTGAACAGTATTACAATGACGTACTTACCGGAACGCCGGGAAGAAAATACGGCTTTTTGAGCGATGAGACGACAGTTGAGATAACCACGATCCCTGCAACTGACGGATACACGCTCGTGTCGACTCTTGATGCCAACGTTCAGATGATGGTCGAGAAGCATTTAAGGGAATTCGCCGAGGAATATAAAGACAACGCAAGACCGGGATGGGGCGCACAGAATCTCGGATGTATCGTTATGCGTGCGAATACCGGAGAGATCCTTGCCATGGCGGATTTTCCGAACTTCGATCTGACTGATCCGGAAGATATTTCCATTCTTTATACAGAAGAGCAGATCAAGCAAATGCAGGATGAAGGAACTTACAGGGATGCCTGCGATGCTTTATGGAGGAACTATTGCATCTCCAATACATTCGAGCCCGGTTCGGTCATGAAACCTTTTACCGTTGCCATGGGACTTGAAACAGGCAAGATCACCGGAAACGAGTCATATACATGTAACGGTTCGCTTAAGGTTGCCGATCACGAGATACACTGTCACAACACAAACGGTGACGGTACTCTTTCCGTTAGAGGAGCGGTCGCAAAATCATGCAACGTGGCGCTCATGTATATGTCGAGAGCGATAGGTGAAGAAACGTTTTTGCAGTATCAGTCGATATTGAAT
>JAEEGJ010030037.1_pt1 | contig 10663 bp, 6 predicted proteins | sample 8958761 | NCBI WGS metagenome assembly JAEEGJ01 (sample SAMN16246546, study PRJNA631951) | gut metagenome | biome: gut microbiome; feature: rumen; material: RS-attached | host: Bos | place: Iran: Karaj | collected 2018-10
ATGCCATTGAATGGTGCTGCTCTGAAGGCGACCTGGACGCCTAATCAGTATACCATCACGTTCGACAGTGACGGAGGTAGTGATGTGGCTTCTATCACAGCTGACTACAAGTCCACAGTGACAAAGCCTACTGATCCGACCAAGGAGGGTTACACCTTTGCAGGCTGGAGCCCTGAGTTCCCAGAGACGATGCCATTGAATGGCGCAGCTCTGAAGGCTACTTGGACGCCTAATCAGTATACCATCACGTTCGACAGTGACGGAGGTAGTGATGTGGCTTCTATCACAGCTGACTACAAGTCCACAGTGACGAAACCTGCTGATCCTACCAAGGAAGGTTACACCTTTGCAGGCTGGAGCCCTGAGTTCCCAGAGACGATGCCATTGAATGGTGCTGCTCTGAAGGCGACCTGGACTATCAACCAGTACACCATCACGTTCGACAGTAATGGAGGTACAGCAGTTGCTCCCATCACTCAGGATTATGGTACTAACGTGACAGCTCCTGCCGACCCGACGAAGGAAGGTTACACTTTTGCAGGGTGGGATAAGGCCGTTCCTGAGACGATGCCAGCTGAGAATGTGACTCTGAAGGCCACCTGGACTCCTATCACCTATACCATTAGCTATGACCTTGATGGCGGTTCTCTGGCACAGGGTGATACGAACCCAGTAGACTATACCATTGAGAGTGAGGCTATCACGCTGAAGAACCCGACGAAGGATGGTTATGAGTTCGCAGGCTGGACGGGTACTGACCTGACACAGGCTACGATGACAGTGACCATTGCTAAGGGAAGTATTGGTAATCGTACGTACACCGCTACGTGGACACCTGCTTCTGGCATTAAGTCCCTCTTCCGTGACAACAAGACGGTGAATGTCTATAGAGTAAATGGTACCTTGGTAGGCCGTGACATGACGGTCGATGAGGTCATCCAGCTGAAGCATGGCATCTACGTTGTCAATGGCAAGAAGATAGCCATCAAGTAAGACAAACGATAACAAACAGAATAACTGCTCGGAGGCAAACCCTTCGAGCAGTTTTATTTGATACGTGCGAGGATGATGGAGACGTTGTCGATGCCACCTGCTTCGCAGGCCATGCGGTAGAGGTCGTCAGCAGTGGCACCGTTGGTGAGGGCTTTTTCTATCTGGTCGTCGCTCAGCATGTCGGTGAGACCGTCGGAGCAGATGAGAATGATGTCGTCGGTGACCAGTTTACCGTCCATGTTGATAATAGTGAGACGCCCCTCCATACCACCACCGATGCAGTTCAACAGGTATTTCTCGGCATCGGGGTTTCCTGTGATGCCACGTTCCGTCTCGTCAATGGTCTGTTGCTGCAGCGAACCATCACGGTAGCGGTAGGTACGACTGTCGCCGGCATTCACAAGCCATACATGTCCATAGAACCAGATGAGGCCCGTCAGTGTGCAGCCCATGGGCAGACGTTGTCCGCGTTCGGCTGCTGCGCAGTTTAATGAGAACGAGATGTTGCGGGTGGCATAGTTGAGGTCTTCCTCGAAGGTGTCGGCACTCATCAGTCGTTGGCTGAACAGCTTCTTGATGGTCTTGAGGGTGTATTCGCTGGCCTCCTCGCCATTCTCGTGCCCGCCCATGCCGTCAGCCACCAGCAGATAGAAGAATCCTTTCTTCTGGAGCTCGACGGTAATGGTAGTAGCATCATCTCGCAGGATGTTGCCACCTACCGCCAACGCATCTTCGTTATTTTCGCGTACAAGACCTTTCTGGCTTAGCGCATCAATATCTATTCTCATTTCAGGGTGCAAATATAGTAAAAAAATGTCATACGAAAACAAAAAAAGAAAAAAATGCAGAAATAATATTCCACAGTCGTATGTTTTTCTTTCTCTCGCAGAAAGCGCAGATTTTTCTTATGTCTAAGGAATTTGGGATTGCAACGCCACACTCTGTACCTTTAGGTCAGAGAACTTAGGAAGGTCGTTGGAAGATCGGACTTTTGAAGTATTTATGTTAAATTCGGCTAACACATCAAGCGGAGGAGGTAAAAATAAGTTAAAAGTATGTTAAATATAGGTGGAAAAAGGATAATGTTTTGGAAAATTTTAATAAATTTGCACTTACTGTCGACAAATATTTACGTCAATCAGAAACTTTGAAATGCCTAAAATATTCACATATATCAGAAAAATTGCATCAGCGGTCTTGTTGCTGATGACCTTCTCACTTGCTGTCAATGCTCAGCAACCATTCCATATGACCATCGGTAATAATCTGTTGTATGATGCTACGCTGACCCCCAATCTACGCTTTGGTTTCCGGCTGTCAGACCACTGGTCGGCAGGTCTTACGGCAGGTTTTCGCCCTTGGCCTTCGGATGATGATGTCAATACCAAATGGAAACATCTGTTATTGTCGCCCGACGTGCGATACTGGTTTAAGGGTGTTAACACGGGGCATTTCATAGGTGGTAACCTCATATATTCCCACTACAATATTTCCAATGTGAAGCTCCTTATCTACAATATGCATCTGGATAAGGATTTGCGACGCCAGGGTGACCTTGGCGCCGTTGGTGCTTTTTATGGATACTCCTGGGCATTGGGCCGTTATTGGAACATTGAGGCCGTGATTGGTGCTGCTGTGGGATATACGAAATTCAAGACTTATGAGTGTGGTCATTGCGGTAAGAAACTGAAGGACGAGAACAAGGTGTTGCTGATGCCACAGGGTGCCCTGAATATTGTCTATAACATCCCTGGTCGTCCGCTCAAGTCTGTTCCTTTGGAGGCTCCTTTGGAGCCTGTGGTCTTACCAGAGCCAGAGCCTGTCACAGAGGCCTTTGTCTTCATACCCGCTTTGTCGAAGGTACATGTAGGAACTACCGGACAGATGCGTCAGGACCAGCGGGCACTGAACGTGCACTTCCCCTTTGACCGCACTGAGCTGCTTGTTGACTTCCGCGATAATGCGCAGGTGCTCAAGCAGATTATCGACATTACCCATCATATCATGGTGGACAGCATGATTGACGTGAAGAAAATTCAGATTGTGGGTCTTGCCTCTGTTGAAGGTCCTGTTGCCCATAACGAACAGTTAGGACGTGATCGTGCTATGGCCCTTCAGCGCTATGTGCAGCAACAGTTGCAACTGCCCGACTCCCTCTTCGGTACAGTGGGTGGCGGTGAAGCCTGGGATGATTTCCGCAGCCAGTTGGAAGAACTTGCAACTGCTGAGTCTGGACATGAATATGCCGAGGAGATGCGTCAGGCACTTGCCATCATCGACAAGGAGGACGACCTGAACATGCGTGAACGCAAACTGAAGCGGATGAATGGTGGGCGCACATGGAGCTATATCAAGCAGCACATCCTGAGAGACCAGCGTAACTCAGGCTATATACGTGTCTATTATCAGGCAGAGACGGACAAGGTGGCTATCACCATCAATCATGCCGTCGAGCTGTTGCGTACAGACTGCAGTGACTGCCATCATGAAGCACTTGGTGTTTTGAATGCGGTACGCGATGACGAGCGTGCGCAGAATGCTTTGGGTGTAGCCCTGTGGTACTGCGGCAGAGAATCCGAGGCACTTGAGCACTTCCGTCGTGCAGCTGCCAATGGTGATGCTGATGCTGCCAACAACCTCAGACAATTAGAGAAACGAAATCAAAATAGTAATAACTAGTCATTTTTGAATTATGATGAAAAAGTATTTCAACTTCGCCTTGCTGAGTGCGATAGCACTTACAGGCACAATCGGTTTCACTGCTTGCTCGTCGTCTGACGACTCGGTAGCAGAGAATTCCAAGGTGGAGGACAACCCCACTTATGATCCTAACAAAAATGAGGTAACCACTCAATTTGTTTTCAATGTGTCGAATGGCAGCTCAGCTACCACACGTCAGTCAGGAGTAGCCACTCAGGCATCCTCCTCTTTAAGTGCCAATGATTTTCGTGGCATAGACAATTCTTACATCATGTGTTTTAAGCAGGATGACGATGGAAATTCTCTATCTGCAGCGGCTACAGCAAATAAATCTTTTGACATGTCACGCATAGTGGCTGCTGCTACACTGGATAATGATAATTCACGTCGTGTTTTGGAGATGTCATTGCCTTTGAACACAAATACCATGCTGTTCTATGGTAAGGCAATTAACGAGAATAACACCCCTGCGGGCTATAATACTTATGGTCATCTGGATGACTTCACTGTTACTGACAATCTGGCTAACGTCAACTTCCAATTAGGTCGTCGCTTGACAGCAGCCCAAAAGACGAGTTTTCAGGAAGTACAAAATCTGTTGGCTACTGCCCTGACTTGTATTATCAGCACCAATCGTGGTGACGCTGCTGTTGCTGCTACCGCAACCCCAGGAGACGGTATTCCTCCCTATGGTTTTGATATTGCTGCTACGGATGTGCCAGGTATGCTATGGTCTGCATATAATAGTGAAAAAAGCCCCGTTACTACATCCAAGGATATCACTCCGTTGGAACAGAAGTTAGGTAACGCCTATAAGGAAATGACAACTATTCAAACAGCTGAGTTGCGTAATGCCTCTGGACCTGCTTTGAAAGCGACTATTCAGAGCCTTTGGAGTATTGTCAATGCGGTACGTTGTGCTACCCCGACCAACAAGGAGGAAGCGATTGCCAAATACATGGCTCATTTAATCAGTCAACACCTTGCCCAATATTTCACTTATGAAACACTTCCTACAAATGGAGCCTCAGTAACTGGTGTGGCTTTCAAAGAGGCGAGTGCTATCATAACCGCTATAGGCAATGATTCTTACTGGCCTTCAGGAGCAGGAACCAAACCAGCTTCTACCGCCTTTAGTCATATCAACACTATGTCAGTTACTGATTTGGGGATTTATCCAGCGCAGTTTAATTTGCCACAGGGAGCAACTCATGTTAAATGGGACGGTACGAAATTCTATTATGTAGAGAACTACAATACCAGTGCAGTGGGAGGTACGACCTTCACCGTTGATGACTATTACTATCCTGCTGAACTTTGCTATTTTGGCAACAGCCCGCTTCGTGTATCTGGTACAGAGCATGTCGTAGGTGACTACCCAGCATCTGTTTCTTTGTGGAATACTGAGGACTGGCCTTCTGACTGGGGGGTGGGTCACGTACAGTCTTCAACCCGTAGCGTAGCTATGAAGAACGATATCAACTACGGCACTTCACTGCTCTGCGCTACCGTTGCTTACGATGTTTCGACATTAAAGGATAATAACAAGGCTATTCAGCAAAGAGAATATGGTGTAACTGAGGAAGACAAGACCATCAAAGTTGATGACACCTCCTTTAAGCTGGTGGGCGTCGTTATTGGTGACCAGTGGCCAAAGGTTGGTTGGAATTTCCTGCCTAAGACAACGGATAGCGATGCAAACTACAGGAAGGGTTATATCTACGACAATCAGATTACAGGTAATGGTGTCATACCTAAAACGGGTACTTCTACACCCAACTACACTCTGGTATTCGACAATTATCAGGATATGAGAGTTGCAACTCCTTCTGATCCTTATAACAAACAGCCTAAGGTCTATGTGGCTCTGGAATTTCAGAATAATTCAGGCGTGGACTTTTTCGGTAAGGACAACCTGATAGCCGCTGGTAGCAATTTCTACCTCATTGGCGAGCTTGATCCTTCTTCTATGACAGGTCCAGCTCTTCCTGCCTACCATGCTCTGCCTCCTTATGATGCCGGATGCACTACAAATACCATTTCGCGTGTGTTTATTCAAGATCACATGACAACGGCTAACTTCAAGATTGGGGAACACTCGCTGAAGTATGCTTATCTGACAGTGCCTGACCTGCGCAGTAGTTCTGTAACATTAGGTCTGTCTGTTGACTTAAAGTGGGAGACGGGTCTGGTATTTGATAATATTATCGTTGGTGGTACTGGAACTAATGAATAGCTGTATTTCTCTGCTCTTCTGCCGGAACTATGCCTAACAAAGCATTTCCGTCAGAAGAGGAGTTGATGTTTCGTGTACACGTATGCGCATGCGCACTCGTACATAAGAATTGCTTTTTATGATGAGAAAAAGATGTTATATCTCAGAATGGGTTGTATGCATGTTGCTCATGATAACATGCTTCTCAGCATGCTGCTCTATCGATGATGAATTGAGCGACTGTCCTCCCGATACACCGGACGAGAAGAACTTTGAACTTACGTATGAGCTGCGGTTGGTGACGAACATCACCACCGAGCTTACTACGCAGCTCAATACGACAACGGACGCCCAGGTCGCTGATGCGCTACGTAACCACTTGCAAAATATCTTCACCGACTACGCCCGCGATGTGGACCTCTCGTTCTATAACACGGAGGCACCTCAAGAGCGGCTGGTACATGAACAGAAGGTGATGGATGCCAGCGAACGAAGCTATACCATCCATCTGCCGATAAGGGAGTATCAGCATCTGGCGGTGGCAAACATCAACGGGAACAGCGTCGTAGGTCTGAACGGCAGCGACCGCTGTCCCACCGCGCAGCTGTTGACGACTGCTACTGGCGAGACCATCGACTCACATACCACAGGACTCTTCACGGCACGTCAGCCGATGACGGTGCTGGAGGGTGTCGACCAGACTTTCCACGTACGGTTGTATATGGCCAACTGTGCCTCAGCACTGGTTATCGACCCTCGTGGACATACAGTCAAGGACGTGAAGGTGTATACCACGGGTTTTGCTACTGCCTTCAACATCAACGACAGCACATATACCTTTGCGGAAACAGCTCCTCTGGTGCGTGCCTCGAGTGTTGACACTAACGGCGGCGACCTTTGTTTCTGTTCTGTCAACTTCCCCTCAAAGGAAGAGTCGCAGATGAAGACGGTGATTGAGACGGACGAGCCCTTCGATACCGACGAGTCTTCAACGACGTTCTGGCAGTTTAAGGTGTATGTGACGCTCGAAGATGGTACGGTGACAGAAACCGTGCTGAGTATTCGTCAGCCCTTGCGTGCGGGTCAGCTGAAGATATTAAAGGGATGGATTGGTGACGATGGTGATGTGTGTACCCATGATCATACGGTGGGTGTCAGTGTGACGCTCAACTGGAATGATGGTGGACATCATGACATAGACTTATAAATAAGGATGAAGATCTTTCGTTATACATTATTTATAATAATGCTGCTGGGCATGATCATGGTATCGTGCTCAGACAGCAGTGATGTGGCGGAAGATACATCATCACCTGCCCTGGAGTGTAAGATTCTCTTCAACGTAGAGAAGCCTGCCGGTATGCGTATGGCTGATGCTGTAGTGCAGACGGAGGGGCAAGCGTTCAGAGGACTGCAGAGTCTGCTGGTTATCCCCTTCAAAACTAGTTCCCCTGATGTCGCTGTTGTGGGAACAGACATACCATACCTCTCTCCGATATCAGCTACTTCAACAAGTAGGATTGATAATACTAATTACTACTATGTAGAATGTCGATTGATGAGAGGAGTCAACCGTATGCTAGCCTATGCGAAGTCTACGAACTATAGCACGGACAAGAGCGTGAATGGAAGTCTTGTGACGAACCTTAGCGAACGCATGTATCCGAGTGAGGTGGAGTTTAAGTTGGAGTCGATATGTGAAGAGGATGATGCTACGAAGGATGTCTTTAAGCCTGCAAGAGACTTGGCCGACTATCTGACATCTATCGCTACGACTCCAGGATGGAGTACTACTACGAATTCGCAGTTGAAGGCTCTCTATCTTGCCTTCATTCACTCCGATGCTAACGGTTCGGGTATCATGGCCGGTTCTGCTACGAATGTCAATGCGTATGTGACAGAGTTGAAGAATCAGTTGGTAGAAATAAAGAAGGCTGTATCAGGAGATGACAAAACTCTTTGTACGGATATCATCGGTAAGATAGATGATACTTCTAAAAACGGTTGTCTTACAAACGGCTATCCAGGCTCTATCGGTCTTCCCGACGGTGCTGCCGCCGTGCGTTGGATGAAGGTAGGTAACGAGTATAAGTTTATGGTACGTACCCAATCGACCACGCTCGATAATGTCAACGGTGTCAACCGTTATGCCTATCCGCCCGAATTATGGTATTATGCCAACAGCCCTATACGTACTTCGGCAGATGATGTGGCAAAAAGTAAATATACCGGTACGTGGAAGTATATTCTTGATAACAATTATCAGAGTGGTACGAGTGTGAATGGTTTCACACGGTCGGTAGCAGTAGAACAGTCGATGCAATATGGTTTGGGAAGATTCCAGGTGGTGATTGATGATATACCGAATTCTCTGAAGGATGCGAAAGGTACTACAGTAAATAATACCTCAGGATTACCCATGACGGGTGTTATCATAGGAGAGCAGAATACAGTAGGGTTCGATTTCACACCCAAGGATGCCCTCCATACTCGCTTTATCTATGATTCCCAAGTAGGTGCTAAGGGTACAAACACCCTTGTGATGCAGACATTCGACGGTGAGAAGGTACCTGTAGTCATCGAATTTCAGAACAACATAGTGGATGAGGAAGACAAAGGGATTGCATTTACAGGTAAGGACGGTATCGTATACCCAGGATGTAAGTTCTATCTTGTCGCCATACTCAATCCAGCCAATAAGGGTACAGGAGCCTATGCCGGTCGTGTGTTCACACAAGACTATACCACAAAGGCAACGATGAAGATCACCTCTTTGGCTAATGCCTATTCGTGTATGCCCGACCTGTTAGAGCCACGCCTTGAGATAGGAATACAAGTAGTGACGAATTGGATACAGTCGACGACAACGACGGTGAAGCTTGAATGATGGAAGATGTAAGAAGACATATATGGTTATGGATGCAGGTCATCGGTTTGGGACTGATGACTGTGGGCTGTAGCTCTTCCGACGGTGAGGCGGATGAGCCACAGGCTACCTATCTTACCATCTATGTGTATTCTCCAGAGCGACCGATGCTGATGCGTGGTGAGGTCGGTCCTGTCAGTGCTGCAGCAGCAGAGAGTAAGGTGAATAAGTTGCAGATATGGGTGTTCGAGAGTGGTTCCGGCAAGAAGGTAGGATATCTGGAGAAAACAGATACCGAGGCCCTCAACGGTGCTGCCGGTGCTACCTATCAGATAAAGGTTGACGATGACTTCGCACGCAACAAGCCACAAGTTGATGTCTATGTGTTGGCTAATGTCTATGTTGATAACTGCGGTACTTCCTTTACTGAGACGAGCAGTCGTACTGATTTGAGGAATAATGCCAAGATAAAAGAGAGTCATTTCGGATTGGACAACCCCGTGACGGCTGTTCCTGATAAGGGATTGCCTATGTCGGGAATACTCCGCAACCAGGAGGTAATCGGTGATGCCCCCATATTGCGTATCAGTAGTGAGGGTAATATCGCTACGGTATCGTTGACACGTGCTGTATCGAAGATACGTTTCGTGTTCACTAATATTAATACGTCAGGAGCTCCTGAACTCAACATCAAGGAGATTAAACTGAACGATGAGATGATACCTACGGAGGAATATCTGATACCGCAGACCAAAACACTGAACTACAACCAGCAACAAGTAACCATATGGACTGCAGGTACAGAACAACCTCCGGTGTATAAGGTTGACGATCCCACCTATTACATATATAGGGGACAGACGGCGCAGGAGTATGAGAACCTCATTGATGGTCTTGTTGTTGAAGGTAATGCAGATGATAAGACGACGGAGATAGGTCCTTTCTATCTGCGTGAGTCAGAGAAGAAACTGGTAGGAAGTATCACGTATCAGATAGTGGGAAATAGCGAGAAAACTTCTCCCTTTAATATGGATGCTGCAGGTGACTTCACCCGCAACCACACGTGGATAGTCTATGCATATCATTCAGGCGGTGGATATCTGCAGATGAGTACCTTGTATGTAAAGAATTGGAATGAAAGGAACGTTAATCATGATGTATATAACTGGTAATAGATGGTTAAGGGTTAAAGGTTATTGGTTAATGGCGATAGGCTGTTTGCTGATAGCTGGTTGTTCGTCGGACAGCACCGATGGATCGGCGGCAAACAATAGCCATACCCTTAATGTGATCCCATATACCGTTAACTATCAGGAGTTAGGGATGCGGGCTGTCACGGAAGGCTATTCGGCATATGCTCCCTCCCATGAGGTGTCTATCGGTCTGTTTATTTTACCAGAGGAGAATGGTCCCACGGCCAAGACAATCAGATATAGCAATGGCACGTGGCATTCACAGGCTCTCGTCAAGGATGAAAATGAATATAGGATCTTCGGTTTTATGCCAATGAAGGATGCTATATCACCAAGTATAACTCCAAATGCGAAAAACGGTACCAGTTACACCCTTACCTTCTCAGGCATCGATGTTGTCTCGGCAGATGATATCTGTTTCGTCACGGGAGTTAAGGATGGAAGAGATACAGACCCAGGTGACCTCACGCAAGGTAAGTTCTACTATCGTGGAAATAGTGACAACAACTTCATCTGTCTGCTGATGGATCACCTCTACGCTTCCGTAAGGTTTAGTTTCTCTATTGGAACGGAGTTCAGTAAGCTGCGTAGCATCAAGCTTAGGAAGTTGGAGTTGAAGACCAAGTTGGCATCTAAGGTGAATGTTGTGGTGACGTTGAAGCCTAACGACACCGGGGCAGATCCAGTATCTTCCGT
>JAEEGJ010030038.1_pt1 | contig 10663 bp, 4 predicted proteins | sample 8958761 | NCBI WGS metagenome assembly JAEEGJ01 (sample SAMN16246546, study PRJNA631951) | gut metagenome | biome: gut microbiome; feature: rumen; material: RS-attached | host: Bos | place: Iran: Karaj | collected 2018-10
CATTTTCCTTATAGAGAAGAGGGCTGTCCTCATACTTACTCCCCTTTGTTACATGCCACTCTGCTTCAAAAAGCTTCTGCAGTTTTTTATCATCATCTTCTTTACAGATATTTGCAAGGACTCTGAAGAACGGTGTCGGAACAAAGTCCCTTATCTCTCGTTCTCTCTTAACTATCATTCCAAGAACACAGGTCATAACACGTCCGACTGCGATAACACACTTATCTACTCCAAGATACTGCTTGATACCATAAGCATACTTAAGAGTCAGTGCTCTGGAAAAGTTTATTCCCATGAGATAATCCTCTTTGGCTCTCAGATATGCTGCATCACTCAGATTATCATATTCCGAAAGCGGCTTAGCTTCTCTGATTCCACGAAGTATCTCTTCTTCTGTCTGGGAATCTATCCATACGCGGCGGCGGTCCTTTGTCTTCGGAACCTCTGCCATCTCCTCAACAAGTCTGTATATATATTCTCCTTCACGTCCCGAGTCGGTGCAGACATATATAGTCTCCACATCCTCTCTTGTAAGAAGGCCTTTAACCACATTAAACTGCTTTGATACGGCACCGATAACTTCGTACTTATATTTTTCGGGAATGAACGGAATCGTTGCAAGAGCCCATTTCTTCATATTCGGATCATAACTCTCCGGATAGCTCATTGTAATAAGATGTCCGACACACCACGTTATTATATTGTCACCCTGTTCGAGATAACCCTGTCCACGATTGCCCTTTACACCGAGTGCATCCGCAAACTGCTGGGCAACCGAAGGCTTCTCTGCTATAAACAGTTTTTTCATTAACAGTCTCTCCTGACAATCCTTATACTTATAGGATCTCATAGTTTTCATTCGTAAAATGTAATTATAACATCAAATCCGATAAAACTCTATGTCAAAAATCTGATATAACGTTCCTGTCTGTTCGGTGATTGTCAACCATATAAATCATTTAGGTTGACATTTCACATATGCTGTGTTATCTTACTTGAGGTTTTGATGATTTTATTATTTTTATTTCATAGGATTTACGAACATGATTACAACTTCAACAGAAAAACTGAATACTTTGACCGAAGAGATCATTTCGGGAAGACGTCTCAAAAAGAATGATGACATAAGCGCACTTACGGAGGCACCGACAGATCTCCTCTCATCCTGTGCCGACAGATTACGGGCACATTTTTCGGGAGACAGGGTAGACCTCTGTTCCATCATTTCCGGCAAGAACGGACATTGCGGAGAGAATTGCAGATTCTGTGCACAGTCCGCCCATAATCATACAGGCTGTGAAGTTTACGGCCTGATGGACTATGAAGATATATTAGAGACCGCCTTATCCAATGAGAAGGAAGGCGTCGATCGTTTTGCCATAGTAATATCCGGAAAGAGTCCGAGTGATGAAGATTTTGAGAAGATAATATCTATGTATGAAAAACTTCATGCCGAACTTAAGATATCTCTATGTGCCTCTCTCGGATTTCTTACCTCAGAACAGTTCACGAGACTTCATAATGCAGGAGTAACAAGCTATCACAACAATATCGAAACATCCGAGAATTATTTCGACAAGATATGCACAAGCCATACATTTAAAGATAAGATTGAAAATATAAAGCGCGCCCAGGCGGCCGGGCTTTCGGTATGTTCCGGCGGAATCATAGGAATGGGTGAGACCATGGAGGACAGGATAGATATGGCATATACTCTATCCGAACTCGGAATAGCGTCCGTTCCGATAAACACACTGATTCCTATTCCGGGTACACCTCTGGAGAACCTTCCCGTTCTTACTCCGAATGAAATACTCCGTACGATTGCGATATTCAGATTCATCTGTCCCGAATCCAATATCCGCCTCGGAGCCGGAAGGAAGCTCATTCCGGGAAACGGAAAGACTGCATTTCTCGGAGGTGCCAGTGCAACTATTACCGGAAACATGCTTACAACATCAGGTTCAACTATAAGCTCAGACATTCGTATGCTTTCTGAGATGGGGAGATTATAATGAATTACATACTTATTACCGCATTGATCATTTACCTTATTATATTTATAGCCATCAGTCTGTTGGATATAAAAAAAGTTCAGTCATTTAACGATTATGCCGTTGCCGGAAAATCCCAGACGACTTTTGCTGTTACCATGTCGCTTCTTGCTACCACAATAGGCGCATCAACCACCATAGGTCTCTGCGATACGGTATATTCCATAGGCTTTCCGGGAATCTGGTGGCTTCTCTTCGGCGCAGTGGGACTTATACTCCAGTCCTTTATTCTTTCGGAAAAAGTGCGAGACCTGGATGCGGCAACACTTCCGGATCTTGCACGTATAGTATCGGGACGTACAGCGGAAATGGTTATCGCACTGATCATAGTAATATCCTGGATAGGCGTAATCGCAGGACAGCTTGCTGCCATGTCGGGCCTTATATCTTTTGCTTTCGGAAAGGAAGGCAAGGTTATTCCTATCATCATATCCGTCATAATAATCGTCTATACACTTGCCGGAGGCCAGCTCTCTGTAGTACGTACAGATAAGATACAGTTTATATTTATTATGATCGGTATTTTAGTCTGCTTCGGATATCTGTATATAATGCATGGATATAACAACACCGAGATATTTTCGAATATTGAACTGTTAAATGAAAACTACAGACCCGTTAATCTGCTCAACCAGCTCTTTGTCATCGGCGGAGTTTACTTCATCGGACCTGATATCATGTCCAGGAACTTTATCTCTAAGAATAAAAAAACGGCCCGCATATCTGCGCTGGCTGCCGGAATTATGCTTATTCTGTTCTCCGTTATCATTACTCTTATCGGAATGTGGTGCAGACATAACATACCTGCATCGAGTATGTCGGGAAAAGCTCTGATGTATGTCATCACGCTTATTCCTAAACCTTTGGGAATCATGCTTACACTTGGACTTCTCTCCGCTATTCTGTCTTCGACAGATACCTGTCTCATTAACGCTGCGGGAATATTTGTAAAAGATATCTTAAAGCGTGATAATGTCTCATTGGTTAGGATAGCTGTAGCTGGTATCGGCTTACTCGCCATACTTCTTACTTTCTGCGGAGACGGAGATATCATGACACTCTTGTCAGGCGCCTACTCGGTATATACACCGGGAATAATATTCCCTCTTACCATAGCCGTATTGTGCTATAAAAAAAGAGACCTTCGTAAAGGCCTGTGGCTGACCGGAGTAATAGCCGGCGGTCTGTTCGGAATAACAGCAACCTACCTTACAAAGATTCCTGCCGTATCTGCAGCTCTTGGTTCTTCCGCCTCATACCTTCCGCTTTTAGGTATGGCGGTATCACTGATAATATCTGTTATTTCAATCAAACCTAATAAATAAAAACAGAAACCCGGACATCCTGAGATGCCCGGGTATTTTTATTACTTTTCTGCTTTTTTCTTCTCTTCTTTAAAAGTTGAGATACTAACTATACCAAGCATCGACATCAGAAGCAAGAAGAACAGCAACTCAGGTTTCGTGCTGTCACCAGTATGAGGAGTAACATCTTTCTTTGTTACAACCTTATTTGTTACTGTAGTTGTTTTATTAGGTGTATCAGTTATAACTAATTTACTGTCATTCTTCTTGTTATCTGTTGTAGTATTCTTCTGAGTATCATTCTGCTTTGTATTATTAGTCGTGTTATTGTTCGTTGTATTATTATTTGTATTGTTGTTTGTGTTATTGTTTGTATTGTTATTTCCGTCAACCTTTACAGCAATAGCGAAGCATGAGAAGGAACCCGCTCCAAATTGAATTGGTGTTCCATCAATTTCTTCTCCTGCCGGCATATCTGCAGCCCGTACCGGGAGTTCCTCAAATTCTCCTCCATCATGAACATCATGTATTATTACCATTTTCGAAGGATCGATGTCAGCAACAAGTAAAAGACCTATCATCGCCTCACCATTCAGATCTTCCAGAGCATTATCCCAGGTATCTTCATCATTACCTGTACCTTTGTAGAATACCTGATCAAGACTGATATTCAGCACCTGCTTAATCTCAAGATCATTCTGATCAGCATAAGCAGAAAACTCTTCCTGCTTTTCATCGGAAAGATCTGCATCTTCTACATTGAGTCTGGCTGTACCATGATCCAAAGTTCCTTCCGGAAGCTCTATCATACCTGCCGTAACAGCATCTGATGAATTCTTTACCTGATCCTCTACCTTTTCAACACGGGCACCAATATGGAAATTACCCTTGCCTATTCTGAAACTGAAGATTGATACATTTCCCTGAAGAACGTTATCTTCTGATATACTGAAAGATTTTACCTGATAACCATATCTCGGTGTAATCTTCATAGTAACCCAGGAGCCCTCAGGGATTACCATCTCACTCATTCGTATACCTGTTTCAAAATTGGTACGGGTAGTCTGATGTACAAATGGATATAACTCTCTTCCCTCTGCATCCTTAAGATCTTCGAAATCTTCTGATATCCATCCAGTACCATCATCAAATTCAACTGCTAAAAGCTCAAGATCACAGTGACCGATATTCAGATCATCATCAGGAGGAAGATTATCATCATTTGACCAAAGGAAGTTGCCTATGAAACATTCAGGCTCTGTAATAGGACGAACCTTAAGCTGAACATCATAGATAAGATTTCCGTCATCGTCTATATTTTCAGATTCCGGAATACCATCTATAACAAATCCAATTCCTTGATCATGAAATGCCCATAACCAGTCATGTCTGCTATCGTAGTTAAGTGGTATATTATAATTCACACCATTGATAACAACCTTTTCTATTCTGTTTCCCCAGTTAGAGGAGAATTCAAAGGATACCGTTCCATCTTCTCTCTTATCATATGATACTTCCTGTGTTTTATAACGATCAAAATCTGCATCTTTATAATACTGACTCAATGACTCAGTGTTTCTGCCCCCATTGATTGCTATGCTGACAACTGTAGCATACTTATCGTAAGGTGCACTGCTATATTCATCTGTGACTACATCATACTCTTCCCATACCATAGGTGCTATGCTCCAGCTTCCCTCCGGACCTGAAAGATTGATTATAGCCTTTGTATCTCCTTCCGGTCTTGGATCCGGACCCGGATCCTCACCAGCTCCTGCCAGGAAGAGGCTGCATCCATCCGGAATAGGATTATCCGGAAAATGGAATTTACCCTCTGCATCAGCCTCGCCAAATCTGCAGCCGAAATTATCTGGTCCACTTAAAGCTATCTCCATCTTACTAGGATCATAGCTTGCACTTACCGTGATATACGCATTTTGCCTATCATCTGCGCCGATAGTCCATTCATCATCTGTAATTCCTCCACCATGGAGAGTTAAGTCTATATCTTCATCATCAAACTTGAATCTTATAGTATTCTGTCCAACAGTCTGAGCAGTGAATGAAATGTGAAGATCTTCATTATCCGGTCCCGGACCGTTATTTAACATTTCTACTCCCAGATGACATCCGGTTGAAGAAAAGCGATCCTCGGTTGAAAAATGGTATCCACCGTCTCCATCAGGACCATTAAGCTGGGATGAGAATTGGTTTGTACCACGGACAAATATGCCCATTTTCTCACCATCAAAACCCTCTCCTGCTGTAACATACGCACCATTAAGAGCATCCTCGTCTATATACCAGTTTCCATCTATAACTTCTCCACCGTGAAGTACTACTTCAACATCGGCATCACCTATACTGAAGCTGATAATATTATCGCCTAAGAACTGACCATCAAGTGTAAATTCAACTCTTCCGTCCCCATCCGGATTTCCGTCTGGGTTACCATCCGGATTTCCATCCGGGTTACCATCTGGATTTCCATCCGGATTGCCATCCGGGTTACCATCCGGATTTCCATCCGGGTTACCATCCGGATTTCCATCCGGGTTGCCATCCGGGTTACCATCCGGATTTCCATCCGGGTTTCCATCCGGGTTATCATCCAGATTCTGGTCCGGTTCATTCTGTGGCTTCTGAACAACACTAAACTTTAATCCGCCCTCAGGAAGAACTCCTTCCTTTAATGCTGTGATAGTTGTCTGCCCGGCTTCAACATTAAGCTCCGCCTGAAAGTCATTAGCACCTTCAATCTTCGCTATCATAGTATCCGCATCAAAGCCTTCGAGTCCTATGACATCTTCTTCTGAAACTGTCTGATCGCCAGAAACAGCTTCTTCGTTTACTGTTACTGTAACGTCAGTTTCTCCTATCTGGAATACACCACTTCCAAAATTAACGCTGTAACCACCGCTCTCGTCCCCATCTGCATGAACAACTCCCGCAGGAAGCATTCCTATTACCATGCAAACGGTCATCATAAGGGCTATAAGTTTTCTTTTAAGCCTCATAACGCACCCCCTTTTAAAACTGCAAAAAGATGCAAAAATCGGGTATCACTGAGAAATAAAAACTAGTGATACCCGAATTGCTCTTTATAAATCTATAATTAGATTTTAACGGACATTAACCGATATGTCAAACTATTATTGAATTTTATATAAAATTGTCTAAATCTTTGTTAACATAAGAATTCTTCAATCAACGCCGCTATAAGTCTGTTCTTCTCTACGTGCTTCAGTCTTATTCCTATGCCGATTATATAGCTTGATATTTCGCCGGTTTCAAGGTCTGCAAAATACTCCGTCAAAATTCCCGAAACCTTCTTTCCATTAATATAAATACGATTGGTCTTTACATCCAGTTCCGTCTTCTCTCCGGTCTCTGCCTCGATCACCTTAGCCGCTGTTTTTCCCACATCGGAAGCTTTAAGCTTTTTCTGGCCCATATCCTTGGCATATTTAATGATACTCAGATACACGCCGCCTTCAGGAGATGTATACTTCTTTCTCCCATGTCCGACCCCCGCAGTCTGAGTTCTGGCTATTATAACCCTCTTATCCGTAATTCCTGTTATGACATTCATTTTTGCTGTCATATTAGTGGACTCGAGTTCATCGAACACAGAGATCTTATCCAGGAGCTTCTTGTTCTTTAAATATCCTTCTATCGCCTGCAGGGAGATAATATCGCAGTCCTCCTCCAGCTTATAACCCCTATTGGTCATAGATTCTATCTGATAGCCTGAAGCTCTGAGATCATTCACAGCCTTCCACACAGCATTCCTCGAAACACCCGTTTCTTCTATAAGAATGCTGCTGGATACAAAGTCACCTTTATTCTGTTCTAGAATTTTCAGTACACTTTCTCTTGTCGACATAGCCTATCCCTTATAATCTGTTCTGTCCTGTTTCTTCTTCAGAAGTGCTGAAGTATCAAGTGCTGCCGGAGCTGCATTCTTCGCAGCTTTCTTTGCCTTTTTATCTGCTTTCTTAGCACGTCCCGCAGGCTGCGGAACTGCCCCCGGCTGCGGCATCATTCCCAGCTGTCCCATGTTCATTCCTGTCGGAATGCCCTGCTGAGGCATAGTCATTCCTGAAGGAGTTCCTGAGTTCACCGGCTGCCATTCTGTATTATCCGGTTCTGCCGATGCGAGCTGTACGTTGACAGGTTCAACAACCGCCTCTGTACTGCCTCCACTCTGTGCAGCTTTTTTACGTCTCTTCATCTGAGGCATGGAAAGATTGAATCTTCTCACGATTATATCCAGCATAAGAATAAGCAGTGCTGCCATGATAAGAAAATCTGTTATGTCCTTCTTACCGATCTTCTTAACTCTTATCTTGCCAAACACCTTGTCCTTGACTGTAAGAATCTTTCCCGCATCATTTATATAATTGATGTATCTATCATTTGACAGGAATCTGTATTCATCAGAGAAATGCACCGTTGCTATTGCATTCTGCGACGATACCACCTCTCCATTCTCAATTCTTCTTACATTGATATTGTAAACACCCGGATCACTTGGAGCTGCACTCGCTGAATAATGTCCCGGACTGTCTGAAGTAAAGTCTATTCTTTCTGTCTCTCCTTCAGGAGATGTTATAACACCTTCAATCTCAGTCTCTTCGCCAAAATCTCCGGCTGTGTACTGGATCAGCATTTTCTCACGGGCTCTGTCAACTCTTACATAGTCACCGGTACTGCTCTGCTGGTAGCTGGTGTAGTCCAGCATTCTTCTCCACATCTCAGCATATTGGGTGAGTCCGACGAAGTCTTCATTCCAGGAGCCTGATGCTGTACTGGTCCAGCTTATGGTTCTTCCGAGTCCATACTGCCAGCAGCAAAGTATCGGGTCCTCTTCATCACTGAGAATAATCTCTGTTGCGGCAGGCTTTGCACTTGCTGCGATATATCCGGTGATCATAGGAATGCCTTCATCGTAAAGACCCTTAACCAGCTCATTTCCGCTTCTTACTGCAAGGCCAAATTCACCTTCCTTGTAGTAAGTATTTCCGGACATATAAACCTCTTCCGCAAAGATTCTCGGAACCTCAGATGCGGAACTTGAGAAGTAATATCTTCCTCCGCACTGGTCAGCAATATCCTTTAAGAGTTCTCCATCAGAATCGGCACCAACCGCAATGGTAGATACCGTAATTCCATTCGCATTTGCCTTCGCGATAGCTTCTGAGAAATCCCTTGTTTCACCCTGTCCATCTGTAAGAAGCAGGATATGTTTAATACCCGCATCAACTTCTGATATCTGATCTATGGCTTCAAGAAGGGCCGGCTGAATACTGGTTCCACCGCCCACAGGAATATTTCTTACTGCGTCAATGGCTTCCTCTCTTACTTTGCCTACCTGTTCAACCTTCTGTACCCATTCGTAGCTGTCGTCAAAAGTAAGAACACCTACATAATCCTCATCCATCAGATTATCTATTGCACCTATTGCCGCAGCAATAGCTATAGCCAGTTTACTTCTTCCATCAGCCTGACCTGTCATGGAATTATAATTAATCTCTGAAGACATGGATCCCGAATTATCCATAACCATGACCATCGCCATGGATGGGGCTTCTGTAATACCCTTCGGTGTCATATCAACAGGAAGCACTGTTTCAAGCGGTGTACCTCTGTAACCACCCGGTGCGAAACTCTCGTCACCACCACAGACTATAAGTCCTCCGCTGTAATCCTTAACATAGGTCTCAAGATTATTAAGAAATCCTTCCGGCATATCCGGTTTGTAGCAGTTATCAAGGATAATTGTTTTATAAGTCAGCATCTTCTCAAGTGTATCCGGCATATTGATGACTGACACAACCGTCACATCCTGGTTTATCTCATGTAATAGGGTCTCCAGTCCGGAACTATCCTGTGTAAGTCCGGAAACAAGAAGAACCTTCGGAGACATGGATACAGAACTTGCCACACTGTAGGAATCGTTCTCTGCAACCTGATCTCCTTCTGCATAAACAACTATATCATTTTCTTCAATAGGCTTATCTCCGGCAATAATACTAAAGAGAAATGTATTGCTTCCCGGTTTCAGATGAACCTCACTTGTCGCCTTATCCACACTGCCCTGACGTACGCTTATCTTCGCATCAACTTCGTAACTGGAATAAACATTTACCACAAGGCTGTATCTGTCACCCGGATAGAGTCTTTCAGGCATTTCTGCAGAAGATATATATACATCGTTCTTTTCTTCGGTTTCAAAGATAACACTGTCCAGCTCTATTCCCGCTCCATCCAGCAGCTCTCGTGTCTTTGCAATATCACCCAGTGTTTCCTGTCCATCAGTAAGAATAACTATTCTGCCTGAATAGGAATCAGGAATCATGGCAGCTGCATTTCGAACTGCAGATTCAATATCTGTTGCGGTACCATCCGGATTGGTTCCCAGATCAAGGAATCCCGGCATATCTGTAAGGAACTGTTCAGACATTGTATCTCTACCGAAGGTCAGAATACCATACTCATTACGCGGTGGTATATTCTTCAGCTTGTCTCTGAGATAATCCTCCATTTGAGGTCTCAGCTCTGCCACTGAATGGGACATATCCACAACAAAGATGGTTGCCGTTTTATTTCTTCTTCCCGGAAGATGAACACCGATGATAGAAAGAAATACCAGAAGTGTAAGAAGGATTCTTACAGCCAGCTGAAGTCTGTTAAACTTTCTGTTTCTTCTGACAAAGATTATCCAGTCCACGATAAGAAGAATGAGAACTACCACAAGAAGTATCCTGCGGAGACTGCTCATGCTCACACTGGACTTATCTACAACTCCGGCTACGCTGGCAGTAGTTACAGTACCATCACTTTCTGCAGCCGGGAATCTGACTGATATATACTCTTTTCTTCCATCCGCAGAAACCTCAATAAGACCACTGTACTCTGCTTCACTCTTAAGCGACAGCTCGTTCTTATTGTCTCTGCTTATATACTTAACAGTTGCATCATCACCGGCTGTCGGACTTATCATAAGCTCATCACCGGCAGTGATATACGGTGCATTTACAAAGCTGTTATCTGAGAGGAAGTCTATGGAATTTGCGATAAATACAGGGAACTCCGCCATAAGAGGGAACTCTGTATTTCTGATATCGAAACCTAAAACTATCTCTCTGTGATTATTATTGATTCCATAATATCCAACGCATTTATCATCAAGAGTAAGAAACTCTGTTGCCCAGTCCGGACAATCATAGTAACTTACATCGCCTGCTCCAAAGGCGAAGGACGCCAGTCCTCTGGTAAGATCACTTTCTGAAGACCTTATAT